>Ga0207864_1000033_pt1 | contig 239495 bp, 226 predicted proteins | sample HigsolmetaAR202D_FD_184834 | JGI IMG/M metagenome (GOLD analysis project Ga0207864, IMG submission 184834) | Ionic liquid and high solid enriched microbial communities from the Joint BioEnergy Institute, USA - AR20-2-D (SPAdes) (version 2) ... | reverse complement strand
CCCGCCCCTCCCTCCCCCGCCCCTCCCGCCCGGCCAATCAGGAACTCATCCGGACCTTCTCCAACGTCGTCTCCCACGTCGTCGGCTGCGACGTCTACATCGACGCCGACCTCTCTACCATCGCCGTCGCCGAGGAGATGACCCGCCTCTGCGAGGACACCCCCTTCAAACTCACCCTCATCTCCAACCGCGGCACCCAGGTCTGGCCCACCGGCAGCGTCTACACCGAGTGCGTGGACTACTGGCGCGTCCGCTTCGAACTCAAGGACGGCGTCACCCCCGGCGCCTTCGGCCAGGCCCCCGCGATCGCCCTCGCCTGCCGCATCGCCGAGAAGTTCACCGTCTCCTCCTACGAACTGCTGCGGACCTTCGACGGCGTCAAGGGCTACTCCATGGCCCAGGGCCAGTGAGCAGAGCCAATGCAGAGACAGGTACGGGTCCCACAGGACCCGTCCCTCTCCAATCCCGCCCGACGACCCCCGCCCCCATCCCACGGAAAAGGGCCCGGCGCTGCCCCTGCACCGGGCCCCTTGTTCCCCATCCCCCCTCCCCTGCCCCCGCCATCCCCCACGAGAAGACCCACACACGAAGACCCGGCCGCGCGGCGACCCGCGCAGTCTGCCCCCTCTCCCCACCTCCCCCCACCCCCTCCCCTCCCGCCCTATCCCCGCCAAACCCCTCTCCTCTCCCGCGAGCGCGGACCGATGCCCCGCTCCACCGCGGCCCCGAAGGCGCCACAAGGCTGGTGGAACCGGCGCGGCCCGCCGGCGCTGCACCCCGGCGTGGGCGAACTCCCGGCGCGGGGCATAGCGCGATGACGCATCGCCACCGAAACGGCCCCCCCCGCCGACCACGAACCCGGTCATCCGCCGCGGCCGACCCGCGCGATGATGACGGCGCGAGCGGCCACGACCCGACCACGGGCTCCGGCTCGACGTGGGCCAACCAGATTGTCAGCGAGCAGGCAACCTCGTCGCTCGAAAACGCGAGTGGGGTGATCCCACCATGAGGTCAAACGGGAAATCGCGACGAGTCGTGTTGCATGCACGCCGGTAGAAAGTGCCGTGCACAGAAGACGAGATGTCGCCCAACAATACAGCGCTCGGAGCGCAAAGGTTCCCCTCCGTCCGAGAAACACGTGAGATTTTGAGATCCTCCCCGCCCCTGCCGGCCACAAGATCGTGGCGTCGCCGGGCCGTTTGGAACTTATCAGCCGCCTTTCCGCTGTTCTTCAAACAAATCAGGAACGCGCTGAACTCGGAGAGGCACAGAGGGAAGCCGCTCCTTCAAGGACCACCTGCCGCCCCCCTTCCCCCCAGAACGAACACGGCCGGCCAATCGGCCGGCCGTGCGCTTCCTTTCTCTGGGCGATCGCCGCATCACTGGCAGCCGCACCCGGTGCCCCCCGACCCGCACCCGTTGCCGCTGTTCTCCTGATTCCGCTGGACCCGCTGGATGGTCCCGTCCCTGGTCTCGATGAACAGCTCGTCGCACTCGTGGAGGAACAGGCCGTGGTCGATCACCCCGGGGGTGGAGTCCAGGATCGCCGCCACCTCCTCCGGGTCCCGGTCGTCCATGGTCACGTCGATGACCAGGCTGCCGTTGTCCGTCAGGAACAGCTGCCCGTCGAGGGTCCGCCGGACGACGCCGTTGAGGCCCATCTCGCGGAGGTTGGCGCGGATGGAGGCCAGGCCGAAGGCCAGCACCGCCACCGGGAGCGTCGCGCGGGTCCCCAGTCGCGGCACGAGCTTGTTCTCGCCGACCATGTAGACCCGCTTGGCGGCCGCCGCGGCCACGATCCGCTCGCGGACCATCGCGCCGCCGGCGCCCTTGATCATCCGCAGCTGCGGGTCCACCTCGTCCGCGCCGTCGAACAGGTAGTCCACCTGCTCGAACGTGCCGTACTCGACGATCTTCAGCCGCAGTTGCCGCGCGAGCGTCTCGGTGACGTGGCTGGTGGGCACGCAACTGATGTCGAGCTTCTCCTCCCTGACCCGCTCGGCCAGCGCGAGGATGCCGCGCGACGCGGTGCGGCCGGTGCCGAGCCCAACGACCATGCCGGACTTGATCCCCGCGACCGCAGCCTCCGCCAACGCGTCCGCGATGTGCTGCTCACTACTCAAAGCGAATCCCCTGTGCCAGGTCGAAGCGGCCGCCGAAGTTGATCGTGCACGTCTGCCGCCGCATGTACGCCTTCCAACTGTCGGACCCGGACTCCCGTCCGCCGCCCGTGTCCTTCTCCCCGCCGAACGCCCCGCCGATCTCCGCGCCGCTGGTGCCGAGGTTCACGTACGCCAGCCCGCAGTCGCTCCCGGCGCCCGACGGGGCGAGGAACCGCTCCGCCGCGCGCACGCTCTCGGTGAAGATCGCCGAACTCAGCCCCTGGTCCACGCTGTTCTGCATGGCGATCGCCTCCTCCAGGTCCGTGTACGTGAAGACGTACAGGATGGGGGCGAACGTCTCCTCGCGCGAGATCGGCAGCTCGTTGCTCTTCGGGGCCCGGATGATCGTCGGCTGCACGAAGTGCCCCTTGAGCCCGGGGACCTCGGCCCGCTCGCCGCCGACCAGCACCGTCCCCCCCTGCTCCTTCGCGGCCTTCACCGCCGCCAGGAACCCCTCCACCGCCCGCTCGTTGATCAGCGGCCCCACCAGCGTCCCCTCCTTCAGCGGGTCGCCGATGCGGATCGTCCTGTACGCCGCGACCAGGCGGGAGAGCATCTCGTCCACCACCGCCTCGTGAACGATCAGGCGGCGGGTCGTCGTGCAGCGCTGCCCGGCGGTGCCGACGGCGCTGAAGACCACGCCGCGGACGGCCAGGTCCAGGTCCGCGTCCTTGTGGACGATGACGGCGTTGTTGCCCCCCAGCTCCAGCAGCACGCGGCCGAGGCGCGCCGCCACCACCTGCCCCACCCGCCGCCCCATGCGGCACGACCCGGTCGCCGAGATCAGCGGCAGCCGCCGATCGGCGATCATCCGCTCCCCCACCTCCATGTCGGTCCCGATGATGGTGCGGAAGACCCCCGGGTGCCCCATCGCCGTCGCCACGCGGTCGGCGATGCCGTTGGTCGCGATGGTCGTCAGCGGCGTCAGCAGGCTCGGCTTCCACACCACGACGTCGCCGCAGACCGCGGCGAGCATGGCGTTCCACGCCCACACCGCGCACGGGAAGTTGAAGGCCGTGATGACCCCGATCGGCCCCAGGGGGAGCCACTGCTCGTACATCCGGTGGTCCACCCGCTCGCTGGGCATCGTCACGCCGTGGAGCTGGCGCGACAGGCCGACGGCGAAGTCGGCGATGTCCACCGCCTCCTGCACCTCGCCGATCCCCTCGGCGCGGATCTTGCCCATCTCCAGGGAGATCAGTTCGCCCAGCGTCTCGCGGTGGCGGCGGAACTCCTCGCCGATGGCGCGGACGACCTGACCCCGCACCGGCGCCGGCACCGCGCGCCACTTCTTGAACGTCTCGACCGCCTCGGCGATCGTCCGGTCGCAGGCCGCGGCGTCGTCGAGCCTCACGGCCCCGATCGGCTCGCCGGTCGTCGGGTTGTAACTGACGGCGACGCCGTCCTGGTCCTGAGCGCCGGCAGATGGGACGGAAACCAGCCGCGGGTCGTCCTGGACCCCCAGTGCGCGAAGCAGGTCAATAGGCATGCCGGAGTCTAGGCACACTCCGGCGAACGCAGCGCGGCCGAGGGGGAGCCGGCAGGGGCGAACCTAGAATGCCGCCCGGGCGGTCCCGTTCTGGGAGGGTCGCCGCCCTCCGCAGGATCGCCGCAGGTGCCTCATGTCAGAGCCGATCGTCATCGCCACGGGAAATCCTCATAAGGTCGAGGAACTCCGCGCGATCCTCGCAGAGGCGTGGAAGGACGACGAGGGGGACGGGACGGGGCGGAAGGGAGGGGTGAGGGTCGTCGGACTGGCCGACGTCGCGGCGGGAGCCTCGCTGCGGGAGCCGGAGGAGACCGGATCGACGTTCGAAGAGAACGCCGCGATCAAGGCCCTTGCTTACGCCGAGCAGACGGGGCGGGTCTGCCTGGCCGACGACTCCGGGCTTGAAGTGGACGCCCTGGGGGGGCGGCCGGGGGTGATCTCGTCGCACTACTGCACCGACGGGCGGGACGAGGGGATGAGCCGCGCCGAGCGCGACCGGGCCAACAACGAGCGGGTGCTGCGGGAACTGCGCGGCGTGCCGCCGAAGCGGCGCACGGCGCGGTTCGTCTGCGTGATGGCCCTGGCCGCGCCGGGGGAGGGGATCATCGCGACGACGCGGGGGACGTTCGAGGGGCGGATCGGCCTGGAGGGGGAGGTACCGCGGGGGGAGCACGGCTTCGGGTACGACCCGCTGTTCCTCGTGGCGCCGGGGTTCACCCGCACCAGCGCGGAACTGCCCCCGGAGGAGAAGAACCGCCTGTCGCACCGCGCCGCCGCGGCGAGGGCGATGGCGGAGTTGCTCGCGTCGCGGCAGCGATAGGCGTGCGATGGAGAGGGCGATGCGATGAGCAGGGCCCGCCGCCGAACGCGTCCGGCGGTGCTGCTCGCCGCTCTACCGGTCCTTCACCGCGTGCTGGAGCGCGAGCAGGCTGTAGGCGGTGATGAGGACCGGGTCGTTCTCCATCCAGCGGTCGTCCACGCTGCGGAAACTGCCGTCCTCGTTCTGGAGTTCCGCGAGGCGGTCGATGAGGTCGTCCGCCCAGCGGCGCCGCTCGCCGCGGTCGGTCACGATCTCCTCCTCGCCGTAGGCGTCCATCGCGCGGGCGAAGGTGACGAAGTAGTAGTAGAGCCCGTCGGCGCCCATGTGCGGGTTCTCTTCGAGCGTGTAGTTGCGGGCGATCCACTCGCGCGCGGCGACGACGCGAGGGTCGTCCTTGCTCAGCCCGGCGTAGATGTAGCTCTTGAAGCCGGCGTAGGTCATGCTGCCGTAGGCGCGCAGGCGGCTGACGTTGGCGCCGTCGTCGAGGGTCTCCTCGATCATCGTCGCGGCCTGGCTCTGGCCGCCGCCGACGTCGTCCTTGTTCACGCTGGTGGCGTAAATGAAGCCGCCCTGCCTGCTCCCGTCGGCGTAGGCCATGTCGTTGAACTCGTCGTGCATCTGCACGCGCTGGAGGAAGACGATGGCGCGCTGGAAGGCCGGGTCGTCGGAGGGGACGCCCGAGTCGTGCAGCCCCTGGAGCATCCAGTTGAGGTTCGACAGGTCGGGGCGGCCGTGGCGGCCGTAGCCGATGCCGCCGTAGAACGGGTGGCTCCTGTCCACGGGCCGGGCGGCCTCGTCGCCGCCGAGTTCGGCCACCGACGCCTCGCTCCACTGCAGGGCGCGGAGGAAGTCCTGCGCGGGCCTGATGGCGGCGCGGGCCTCGGGCGTGTTGATCCGGGCCAGCGCCGAGAGCGCGATCGCCGTGTTGTAGCTCGGCAGCACGCGGTCGTAGATCCCGCCGTCGGGCTGGCGGTACTTCAGGATGAACCGGACCCCCTTGGCGACGGCCTCGTCGGTCTCGTCGATCCCCTCGCTCATGACCATGCCGTTGATCACCAGCGCGGTGATCGCGGGGAAGACCGGCCGCTGCGACCCTTCGCCGGGGACGCTCCAGCCGCCGGTCGCCGGGTCCTGCTGCGTGCGGAGGTAGGCGATGGCCCTGTCGATCATCTCGCGCGCCCGCTCGGCGCGGTCGGTCTCGCCCGCTGCCGCACCGGGAACCACGGGGGGCGTCGCCGCGCCGGGGCTCCACGGCGCCGCACCGGCCAGACCGATCAGCACCGCCGCCGCAAGAACGCTCGTGCGCATGTCCGTTCTCCTTCCGCTGCTCCTGGCCCCTCCCCCACTGCCGCCCGCAACGATACCAGCGCGCCGGCGGGCGCGATCATTCCGCGGCTTCATCTCCGCCCGCGGGCTCCGGGGCGGACGCGGGGCGGGCCTCGCGGTGCAGGACGATCCCCGCGGCGACGACCGCGGCGGTCTCGATCCGCATCGCGTGCGGGCCGAAGCGGGCCACCGCGACGCCGGCCTCCCGCGCCAGCGCCAGTTCCGCGTCGCTCCACCCCCCTTCGGGCCCGATGAGGAGGCGCACCTCGGCCGCGCCCGTCGGCTCGTAGGGAGCGCCCGCGCCGTCGGCGAGGACCACGGCGACGCCGCTCCGGGCGCGCAGCGCCTCCGCGAAGGGGCGCTCCTCGCCGATCTCCAGCGTCCACGCGCGGCCGCACTGCTTCGCCGCCTCCCACGCGACGCGCTGGAGCCGGCCGAGTTTCGTCTCCCGGGGCGAGACCACGCCGCGCTGCGTCGCCAGCGGCCTCCACGCCGCGGCGCCGACCTGGCTGAGCCCGTCGATCAGTTCGTCCACCCGGCCCCCCTTGGGCGTCGCGGACCAGACCTCGACCCTGGGCCGGACTCTCGCCGCGGGCGTGACCGTCTCGACCTCGACCTCCACGACCCACTCCCGCCCTCCCCCTCGTCCCCCGGACTCCGGCCCCGCGCGGAGGACACGTCCCTGGGCGACCGTCCCGCGGCCATCGAGGACCTCGACCCGTTCCCCCGGTTCGATGCGCTTCACCTTCGCCGCGTGGCGGGCCTCCTCGCCGGTGACGACGAGCCTGGGGTGCGGGGACGCGGCGCCGACGACATCGGAGATCGGGCCGTCCTCAAGGTAGATCCGGTGCATACTTCTTCCGATCCTCCGCCAGTGGGGAGCCTATCTTCTCGGCCCTGAAACCGTCACCAGGCGCCATGACCGCCCCATAATCCCCAACCGACCCCAGCCCGGCTTGAGTCCCCGGCGGGGCGGGTCGATGATCCCGAGTGGGCCGATGGGACGCGATGGTCCCCGGCCGCCGCCATCCACCGTCAGCATTCCGGTATGTCGCAGCACGTCGAATCAGTTCAGGATACCGCCGACCTCGATTCGCGGGTCGATGCGATGCTGCGCGAGGCGGACGCCGCGGCGGAGAACGGCGCGGTGGTGCGCCAGCGGGCGGCCGGCGAGGACGACGGCGTGGACGCGGCCGCGGGGGATGCGGCGCAGCGGCGCGGGCCGGAGGTCGAGGACCCGGCGTCGGTGCTGGGGGAGCTGGGCGGGTCGCTGGGAGAGGGGCTGGGCGAGGGGCTGGGCGGGATCGACGCGCTCGACGCGATGCTTGCTGATCGTGCCGTGGCCGCGATCGCTGACCATGCGGAAGAGGATGCGGTCGCGGACGCGGGGACGGACCCGGGGGCGGCGCTCGAGCACGGAGCATGGGGAGGGCTCGACGAGCCGGCGTCGGACGATCCCGAGCCTGTCTCTCCTGCGGCGTCTGACCGTGATGTCGAACCGATCGGGGGGGCGACGCCTGATCGAGCCTCGGTGGAAGCGGCTCCGGCGTCTGCGGCGGCTGCCGCGGCGCCGGAGGCGCGGGAAGCGCCCGCGACCGAAGCGAGAGCCCCGGAAGCGGCGGAGGAGGAGAGGCCGCAGAGCGAGAGGAGCGGGGTGGGCGCGGCGCTCGCGGGGGTGGTCGGCACGATCGCGTGGCGGATGCTGGGAGGGGTGTCGAGCCGGCTCGAGAGGTTGTCGCCGACGGCGCGGCAGACGATCTCGTGGGCGGCGTGCCTGACGGCGCTCAACGCCGCGGCGGTGTGGACGGTGCTCGTGCTGCGCTGGTCGGCGCCGGCGCTGCCGCCCAAGGAGGCGAGCGAGGCGCCGGGCGAGGCGGAGAAGGCGCTGGTGGATCGGCCGGCGCCCAAGGGCGGCAAGGCCGCGGCGAAGCGCGAGGGGCGCAACTGAGCGGGCCGGGGCTCGTCCTCGCTTCTACTTCTTCTGCGTTGACTCATCGTCGCCCGCCGCGCTGATCGAGGCGAGCAGGTCGGCGCGCCAGGCGGCGTCGAGGTCGGCGAAGGTGACGCCGAGGGCCTCGACGGTGGCCTCGTCGAGGGTGCGCCCCTGGGCGATGGCGCGGAGCCAGGCGTTGCGCCTGGCGCGGCCGTAGGTGGTGGAGACGTAGGCGAGCATGTGGTGGCCCTGGCGGTAGACGTGGCCGCTGAGGCGTGGGGAGACGGTGCGGAAATCGGTGAGGTCCGACCAGTCGGCGAGGGACGCGGAGCGGGCCCAGTCGCGGACGACTTCATCGGTCAGCCGTGCGACGGCCGGGCTGAAGGCCTCGGAGGCGAGTTCGGCGACGCCCTCGACGAGCCACCAGGGGGCGTCGGCGGCGTGGGGGCCGAAGGTGAAGGTGGCGACGTGGCCGCACTCGTGCGCCAGCAGGGGGCGGAGCGAGGCGGGGGAGGAGGAATGACTTCCCACAATCTTGATGGATTCTCCAGGCTCGTTCCAGCCGGAGAGGGGATCGGCGTAACTGAGGTAGATCGAGGCCTGGAGGTGGCGCATGTCGCCGTAGATCTTGACCTCCTGGTGCGGGAGGCCGGGGGGCGGGATCTCGAAGCCGGCCTCGACGTGGGACCGCACCTCGGGCCAGAGGTCAACGACTCGGCGGGCGACGTCCTCGAAGCCCTCGACGGTGCGGACGGTGACACCCTCCCCCTGGAAGACGATCCAGTTCTCGCCGGCGTAGAGCCAGCGGCCGTCGATGTTCTTGAAGACGACGGGGAAGGAGACGGAGCGGCGGCGCGGGGGACGGGCCCCGCCCGCCTCCGCGGGGGGCATCCGCCAGGTCATGACCATCTCGAACTCGGCGCGCCGGGGCCAGAACTGCGCCGGTCGGTCGGGGGCATCGACGATGGCGAGGTCGAACTCGGCGGGCGCGCCGCCGTGCTCGCTCTGGAGGTCCCTGGCCCAGTTGACCTGCTCCTGGCGGAAGACGGGGTCGCCGTCGGGGCCGTCGGCGGGGACGACGAGGTCGAGGTACGCCGCGGCGTCGCCGGCGAGGACGGCCCGCTCCATGGCGGCGAGGGTCTCCTCGACAGCGGAGCGGTCGGCGAGGGCGGGGGCGGCGAGCAGGAGAATGACGGCGACCGGCGGCATGGATCGACGGAGCATTATGAGAGCGTATACCGATCAGGCTCACCCACGCTCCCAGTCTTCGATCGTCCGCGGCCAGTCGTCCTTCAGCAGGCGGGAGAGGGCGCGGTCGGCGAGGAGTTTTCCGTCCGTCTGGCAGGTGGGGCAGTAGTTGGTCTCGTTCTCGGCGTAGACGATGCGCTGGATGGGTGTGGCGCAGGCGGGGCAGGGGAGGCCGTAGCGGCCGTGGGCGGCGAAGTCGGGGCGGAAGGCGGTGATGTCGCCGACGCCGGGGAAACGGGCGTCGGGAGTCGGGGCGCCGGTGGCGGGGTCGTAGCCGAACTGAGCGCGGAGGCGGGCGATCCACTCGGTCAGGGTGTCGCGCGTGGCGAGGTGGAGGCGGGCGGTTTCGTCCGGGGTGAGGTGGGAGGTGAGTTTGAGGGGGCTGAGGCGGGCGGCGTGGAGGATCTCGTCGGAGTAGGCGTTGCCGATGCCGCTGAAGAGGCGCGGGGAGGCGAGGGCTCGCTTGAGGGTGCGGTTCTCGCGGGTCAGGGCGGCGGCGAAGGCGGCGAGGTCGGCGGTGAGAGGGTCGATGCCGCCGGGGTCGTGGGCGAGAAGGTCATCACGGCCGCGGCAGATGTGGAGCGAGGCACGCTTCCGGGTGCCGGCCTCCGTGAGGAGGAGGGCGCCGGAGGGGAAGTCGAAGACGGCGAGGTCGATGCGGGACTTCGGTCGCGTGCCGGACGGCTTCCAGTGGAGGCGGCCGGCGATCATGAGGTGAAGGACGAGGTGAAGATCGCCGTCCAGGGAGAGGACGATGCGCTTGCCGAGGCGGGAGACCTCGACGACGGGGCGGCCCAGGCATTCATCGGGAGCGGGGTCGGCGGAGCGAAGAAGGAAGAGGGACTTGATGGTCAGGGCGCGGAGCGGCTGGTTCAGGGCGCGGGGCCTGAGGGCGTCGGCGTAGAGGGTGATGTCGGGGAGTTCGGGCATGTGACGATGGATGCGGGGGGCGTGTTCTTGCGTTACCTTAGAACGCAGCACGAAAGCGCGGGTCGAGGCCGGTGGGGAATGGATGCCGCCACCCGGCCTGGTATTCCGCGGGCCGGAGGTCGTCGTACAGGCGAGACATCACGCCGAGAATGGCGAGAGCCGCGGTGGTGGCCAAGACGCGGCCGGCGATGTCGCCGGTGAGGGTGAAGTCAGGAGAAGGGGCACAGGGTGCGTCGCCGTGCGGCTATGAGCGCCCGGTGGCGCGCTCCGCCAACAGCGCCGCGACCTCGGCTCGGAGCGTGGGCACATCATCGATCACGATGTTCCGGATGATGGCGGGATCGACCAGGTCGTAGGCGTGGATCACGAGATTGCGGACATGGATGATGCCACGCGGATCGGTGATCCGCGATGCAAGCGCGGGCTCCTGCTTCAGCATCTGGTTGACGGCCTCGCCGATGATGGAGAGTTCCCGCTCGACAGCGGCTCGGATCAGCCGCGTGGTTCGGGACTGCTCCTCGGTGCACGAGGAGACCGCCGCGGCCGCGGCATCGCAGGCGGCGAGGATGTCGATCAGATACATCCTGACATCACGCCGCGGCATAAACCGGTTCCCGGCTCTCCTCGATGGATGCGCTGAAGTACGGGTTGCGGATCGCGCGGGCTTCGATGAGGTCCACCGGGCGGCCGAGAAGGTCCTGGAGGTCGAAGAGGAGTTTGAAGTAGACGTCCTGAAGGCCGCGGCGTGGGACGGGAAGAAACTCGACGACAAAGTCGAGGTCGCTGCGGGCGGGGTCGAAGTCGGGGCCGGTGGCGGAGCCGACGAGGTCGAGCCGGCGGACGTGGTGGCGGCGGCAGAGGGCGTGGATCTCGGGGAGTTTGGCGGCCACGAGCGGGTGCATGACCTCACATCATAGCTCAGGCTTTTCGGGCAGAAGAAGGCCGCTCCACTGACGGTCGGGGAGAACAAGCGTCTGGCGGATCAGTTCCAGGATTGGGGCGAGCCGCGCGCCGCCCATCTGGGCGCGGTGGATGGCGGAGAGGCCCGTCCAGCCGGGGATGGTCGGGTCGGCGCCCGCGGTGAGGAGCGACTCGACGCTTTCGGTGTTTCCGGCATGCACGACCCGGCTCAGGGTGGTTTCGCCGATGCGGCGTTCGTCATGGGCGTTGACGTCGGCGCCGGCGGCGAGCGCGGCGTCGATGCCGGCGATCGCCGCGCTGGGGTCGTCGGTGCAGATGGCGGCCATGAGGGCATCCTGGGGGGACGGGGGAATTTCCTTTCGGTACGGGCTCGCTCATGCGCACTCCACGCTGGCGATCTCGACCTCGCCGCGGCAGTCGGCGCAGCGGCCGCGGAGGGCAAGGCCCAGTTCGCCGTTGCAGCCGTCGGTGCGGGCGTCGAAGACGAGGGGGAGCGCGGAGGAAGAGGGGGACGCAGAGGTCGCGGAGGGGGCGGAGGGACGCAGAGAAGAAGAGGAGGGGTTCAGGAGGGAGGGGGATGGATCGTGACGGGGTGCGGGGAGGGGCGTCGGGTCGTTGGGGCGCAAGGCCTTGCTTCGCCGTCGGCCGTTGGCTCAACGCTCTCTTCTTCAATCCAGATCTGCTTTATCCTCTGCGTTCCTCTGGTTCCTCTGCGACCTCTGCGTTCCTGCTTCTTCTCTTGCCACGCTTTCCCCGCGTTCCGTTTCTGAGCGTACGGGTGCGTAGAAAAGGAAACCCCGACCTTGCGCTCGGGGCTCCCTCTTTGCTTGGGGATCCCTTCTGCCGGGGGGATCGGTTCTGTGTGGTGGGGATGTGAGAGGAGCGGCTCAGGATGGCTGGGCGGCGTGGGCCTTCGCTCGGCGGGCGAGTTCTTCGGTGGGGATGGCTTCCTTGTGGGTAGCGATCCACCAGGTGTTGCCGGTGGGGTCCTTCACGCCGCCCATGCGGTCGCCGTAGAACTGGTCGGCGACGGGCATGAGTTCGGTGGCGCCGACGCGGAGGGCGGCGGCGTGGGCGGCGTCGGCGTCGGGGAGGTAGAGGTAGAGGGCGCCGGGGATGGCCTCGCAGCCGCCGCGGCCGGCTTCGCCCATCATGATGATGGAGTCGCCGATGCGGACCTGGGCGTGCATGACGGCGCCGTCGTCGGTGGTGAAGCGTTCGAGTTCGGTCGCGCCGAAGGCGGCCTTGAGGAAGTCGATGAGGCGGGGGACGCCGTGGACGAGGAGATAGGGAGTGACGGTGTGGAAGCCGGGGGGGATGTGGGAGGGCATGGGGATCCTCTGTTATGGGTGTATGTGGGCGTGACGAGGTGAGCAGGCGTCGAGGTGATGCGTGCGTTTCCTCGGAACGGTCAGGCGGCGGAGGGCGGGGCCCGGGGGGTGGGCGTCGTGACTGGGACAGCGCCGGCCCGGGCGAGGAGGGCCGCGGCGGGGGCGGGTTTGTTGGTGGCGCGGAGGAGGGGTTGAGGGGTGCGGTCGAGCGGTGAGACGGGAGGGGAGGGTGTCGTTGTTGTCGTCGTCGTGCGCTGGTGGTGCGCGTGATGAGCGGGCGGGGCGAGGGGCTCGCGCCTCGTCGATGAGGCGGGAGGTGCGGGGTCGGGAGGCGCCTTGGGTGCGGTGCTGGGGGCGGTGGCGTCGGCGGAGTCGGTCTGGAGGAGGTGTCTGGGGAGGCGGAGGACGGCCGCGGCGGCGAGTCGGGCGTCGCGGGTGGGGACGGGGGCGCCGTCGTCGCCGGGCTCGGTCTGCTGCATGACCTGGCAGAGGATGTCGAGGGCGAGAGCCTGGGCGCGGGCGATCTTGTCGGCGAGGGGGAGGGACGCGGTGGCGGCGGCGCTGGAGGGCATGCGAAGGGCCTCCTGGGCAGGGGTTGCCGCATCCGTGCGGGAGTTGATTGGTGGGGAGTATACAGGAGAGTTCGAGGTGTGCAAGGGTTCAGTGACGGATTTTGTTCTGGACTGGCGATGCCTAGGGGGGGGCGACGAGGGGGGAGCGCCGGCGGCCAGCGATGCTGGCCTGGTCGGCGCCACGGGGTGGCTGTGGGTCAGCGGCGGGCGCGGGGGCGGCGCGAGGTGGTGAGGAAGGCGTCGAGAGAGAGGGAGCCGCCGCCGCGGGAGATGAGGCAGGCGGCGATGAGGGAGAGGGCGGTGGCGTGGACGAAGGAGGTGAGGGCGGAGGGGGTGGAGAAGAACGAGCCGATGCGTGCGAACTCGGCGCAGGCGGTGAGGGCGTGGATGAGGAGGGCGAAGGCCGCGGCGGGGCGGGAGAGCAGGCCGCAGGCGAGGAGGAGAGCGGCGGCGAGTTCGGCGGCGCCGAGGATGGAGAGGGCGGGGGGGGAGGTGACGTTGAAGAGTTCCGCGAGGCGGGAGCGGCCGATGTGGTTGTAAAGGCGGAGCTGGCGGGCGGCGTCGAGGAAGAGGTCGAGCGCGAGGGCGAGGCGGAGGAGGAGGAACTCCGTGGGCGGGGCGGAGGTGCGGAGGAGGGTGGAGAGGGAGGGGGGGCGTGGCTTGAGCGGCATCGGCGGGCCTGTCAGGGACGGAGGCGAGCCCAAGACTCGGCGACGCCGAGCTGCGCGGCCCAATGGTCGATGTAGCCTGGGTCGATCAGATCGCGGCTGATCGCCAGAACGCCGGCGATATCGCGGAGGTGCTTCTCCGATCGTCCTTCGCGGGAGTACTCGAGCTTCTTGAGGATGACGTCCTCGGGCGAAGCAACCGCTGCCGTCGTCCCGCCGCCCGTGGCCTCGCGACGAACTCGAGCGAAGCGGGACCGGTTGCAGGCGTTATCGGCCGGCACCATGATGTCCACCTTCAATCCGGAGGCGGGGTGGATGATGTCGAACCGAGTCGATGTTCCCGCCGCGGCTCGCGATGCGGCGTCGCGAGCCGCGTCCTCGCTGATGTAGAACTCACTGGACGGGAAGGCGTCCACGACGTCGCGGACACGATCCGGCGAGAGCGCAACAACGACGTCGATGCCGTTCGCAAAGCGAAGCACGCCGAGGCTCTCAACGGCGGCGACGAAACGGCGGAGAAGTTCTGATTGCTCCATGGGAGAGCCTATCGGCGACCTCCGCTTCACCTGATCGTCGGGCCAGTCGGGGTGGCGGGGCGCAGGCTTGCGGCAAGCATGTCGCGGGCCATCGCGAACATGCCGCCGGTGACGGCGAGACGCTCCGCACCGGCCTTCTTCCGGAGCACCTCGACCATGACCGGATCAGGTGGTTCGATCCTGGGGAAAGACTCCCGGGTCATCCTGTGGAAACTCTACGCATCCAGCGGTTCGTCGGCCGCCTGCTGGAGTTCCTTCAGCGTGCGCCCTGCGGCATCCTTCCAAGCCTCCCGGCCGTTGACGGATCCTCCCAGGATAACTCCTGCGGCCGCCGACGGCGAATCAAACGTGAAGTCCTGGGTGAACCTCAAAGAACCGCCATCCTCGGCAAGTACACCTCTGCCGCGGAGCGAGCGTCGCAGATCGGCGAGGTACCGAGGAATCGATGCGACTTCATCAACCGCACAGCCTGCCCCTTGGAGCACAACGAACCCATCGACGGTCTCGAATCCGTGGGCCTCGATACCCTTTCCCCGAAGACTGAGCACATCGCGTCGTTCCGGCCTTTCCCTCGCATGCTCGAAGACGCTGAGTCCGAGCACCGGAAGGCAGACGAGCATTTCCTGAAGGAAGCCCTCGGCTTCCGCCTGATCAGGCTCCGACAGCGATGGACGCTCCGGACGGTTCTGGTTGTCGATGTCGGCGCGGCGCGTCTCGTCGAGAATGGCCAGGAGCCGCGACTCCAAGTACTGGATGTGCGCCTTGTTGAGGTTGTCGTCCTTGCTGACAAAGACGAGGGCGTGCGTCCAGAAGTCCTTCCTTGAACCGTGCGTGTCAAGACGGGGACGCACAGGGTCACCTTCGCCAACATACACGCGCAACTGACCTGTCGCGGCGTCGAGGCCGTAGAGCACGTATACGCCGGCGCGGGTCAACTCGGAACGGGATTTCACCCTGGCGTAGCTCGCACGCGGGAAGAGCAGCCCCTTGCCCGTCCAGTTCGATTTCTCGATGGTGCGAAGCCCGGTCGGGGTCCCCTCTGCCAGGAAGATCCGGATGGTTGCGCCAGGCGCCTGTTCGTCCACGTTCGCTGCCCTTCGGTTCGTCATTCGATCGGCGCGGCCGCTGCGGCTGTGAAGACCAGAGGAGCCGTGCGCGCGCCCCTGTGCGGGCACGGGCGTGCCGCGCGGATCCGCGTGCGGGGCGGATCAGAACTCGGCCTGCTTCGGCGCGCGGGGGAAGGGAATGACGTCGCGGATGTTCTGCATGCCGGTGACGAAGAGCATCATGCGCTCGAAGCCGAGGCCGAAGCCGGCGTGGGGGACGGTGCCGTAGCGGCGGAGGTCGCGGTACCACCAGTAGTCCTCCTTGCGGAGGCCCATCTCGTCCATGCGCTGGTCGAGCTTGTCGAGGCGCTCCTCGCGCTGGGAGCCGCCGATGATCTCGCCGATCTTGGGGACCAGGACGTCCATGGCGGCGACGGTCTCGCGGCCGGGGGTGGCGTCGTCGTCGAGGCGCATGTAGAAGGCCTTGATCTGCTTGGGGTAGTTGGTCAGGACGACGGGCTGCTTGAAGTACTCCTCGGTGAGGTAGCGCTCGTGCTCGGACTGGAGGTCCCGGCCCCACTCGACGGGGAACTCGAAGGACTTCTTCGACTTCTGCAGGATCTCGACCCCCTCGGTGTAGGTGAGGCGGCGGAAGGGGGTCTCGAGGACGTGCCGGAGGCGGTCGAGCAGGCCGGGCTCGATGCGCTGGTCGAAGAAGGCCATGTCGTCGGCTCGCTGGGTGAGCACCGCGTCGAGGAGGTACTTGATGAACGCCTCGGCGAGTTCGGCGTCGGCGGCGAGGTCGGCGAAGGCGATCTCCGGCTCGATCATCCAGAACTCGGCGAGGTGGCGGCTGGTGTTGGAGTTCTCGGCGCGGAAGGTGGGGCCGAAGGTGTAGACGCGGGAGAGGGCGCAGCAGTAGGTCTCGACGTTGAGCTGGCCGGAGACGGTGAGGTTCGTCTCCTTGCCGAAGAAGTCCTGGGAGAAGTCGATGTCGGGGGCGGTGGAAGAGGGGGAGGCGCGGCCGGGCGCGGCGGCGGCGTGGGGCATCGGCTCGAGTTTGTCGCCGTGGGCCTTCTCCGGTCCGGCGGCCATCGCCGACTGCCCGCCGGCGGACTTCCGCGGCAGGTTCATCAGGTCGAGGGTGCTGACGCGGAACATCTGGCCGGCGCCCTCGCAGTCGGAGCCGGTGATGATGGGGGTGTGGACGTAGAAGAAGCCGCGCTCGTCGAAGAAGCGGTGGACGGCCATCGCGAGGCAGTGGCGGACGCGGGCGATCGCGCCGAAGGTGTTGGTGCGGACGCGGAGGTGGGCGACCTCGCGGAGGTACTCGAAGGAGTGGCGCTTCTGGCTGATGGGGTAGGTGTCGGGGTCGTCCACCCAGCCGTGGACCTTCACCTCGTCCGCGGCGATCTCGACGGCCTGGCCCTTGCCCTGGGAGGCGACGAGGGTGCCGCGGACCTCGATGGCGCAGCCGGTGGTGAGCCTGGCGACCTCGGAGGCGTAGTTGGGGAGGGTGCTGCGGGCGACGACCTGGATGGGGTCGAAGCAGGTGCCGTCGTGGAGGGCGATGAAGGAGAGCCCGCCGTCGGCCTTCGAGTCGCGCCGGGTGCGGACCCAGCCCTTGACGGTGAGGGGCGTGCCAACGGGGGCTTTCAGGGCGTCGGTGATGCGGAGCCAGGTCGTCATGATGGGAGTACCTTCGGGCGCCCGGCCGGGCCGGGCGCGGTCGCGCGGCGTGGAGGGCGCAGGGACGATGGTACACCCGGGGAGGGGTAAGGGTCGGGATGGGTGGGCGAGAGGGGTGGAGGGGAAGGTGATGGAGCCCACGTCCGGTCCTCTCTCAAGGGAAGAGAAGGGGAGCGGGGTTGGGCGCGTGGGGTTCCTGGGCGATCAGGTGGGATTGGGGCGTGCGGGGTGGGAGGGGGTGTCGCCCCGTTGGGGCTCGGCGTGCTTTTGGGGGGCGGGTCGATCGAGAGGACGCCGCGGACCCAGGGCTGCGCCCTGGGCTACCTGCTGGCGCCGCTTCGCGGCAGAGAGAGGAAGGGAGAGGAAGAGAGCATGCCGGGCGGGGGCGGCCGGCCGTGGCACCCGGAGGAGGAGAGGGGGCTGGGGGACGGAGGAGGCGGGGAGGAGAGGTAGAAATGGAGAGCACGGGCTGGAAGCCCGTGCCACGGAGAGGGAGGGGTTATTGCGGGCGGTCGATCCAGCCCCAGCGGCGGAGGCCGGGGTTGGGCCAGGAGGGGGCGACCTGGTACCAGCGGTTGAAGCGGCCGCGGGCCCAGATGTCGTTGGCGGTGAAGTCGCCGATGTCGTTCTGGGTCTCGTCGTTGCCGCCGCGGGGGAGGTCCATGAGTTCGACGTCGCCGTTGACGTAGAGCATGTAGCCCTTGCCGGCGTGGCGGTTGGTGATCTGGTCCCAGTTGCTCCACATGCCGTCGGGGCCGGGGGCGTTCCACCAGTTGGAGTCTTCTTCGACGAAGGCGGGGAGGGTGCGGAGGTACTTGATGTTGATGTTCTGGGGCTGGGAGCGGGGGGACTGGGCGGTGAGCTGGCGGCAGCGCTGGTCCCAGCCGACGACGATGTCGGTGTCGGGGCGTGCGCCGCTGGCGCCGGTCACCATGGTGAAGTCGAAGTTGATGGCGCGGGGGGAGAGGAAGATGTTGAAGAGTTCGCGCTGGAGGCGGCCGGAATCGGTATTCCAGAAGGGGTCGTTGAAGTCGGGGAGTTGGCGCAGGGGGGTCTTGCGCTTGTTGGTGGGGCACTCGAAGATGGTGTCAACGTCGGTGAGGTAGTTGAAGGCGGGGCCGGCGACGGCGGGGTTGGCCGCGGAGAGGGGCATGAGGGGGTTGGTGGGCTGCGCGTACCAGAAGCGGTAGGGGCTGTTGTGGCCGGCCTCCCAGATGCGGCCCTTGTAGTCGTTGGCGTAGGCGAGGAGGCCGACGCCGATCTGCTTGAGGTTGGACATGCACTTGACGGAGCGGGCCGTCTCGCGCGCCTTGGCGATGGCGGGGAGGAGGATGCTGATGAGGATGGCGAGGATGGCGATGACGACGAGGAGCTCGATGAGCGTGAAGGCTCGGCGGGATCGCGGCATGGTCAGCTCCGGGCGCAGGTGTGGCGGGGGCTCTGGTCGGCCGGTGCGCTTGGAACCTTGGAACACGGACCGGCGGAGGGCCGGGCCGAAGCGAGAAGATCACCACGGGGGCGTGGCGGGGTGTCGTAAGTGTGCCCGAGTCCAGTCTAACGACTGAGGGTCGGGGTGCAAGAGGGGAGGGCCCCTTTGCGGGCAAGATTTTTTCTGGGAGGCGTTGGCGGTTAGGGCGGCGGGGGAAGGAGAGGTGGAAGGAGGGACTACGCCCCCCTGTTCTGGTGGTCACAAGGAGAAGGTGGGGCCGGTGATGAGGGGGAGGGCGTGGCGAGTCGTGGCGATCGGGGGAGGAGGGGCCGGCGGCGAGCGCGGAGCAGCCCGTTGCTTGTGCCGCGTGGGAGCCGGCTAACCTGCTGACATGGATTACTTTGCGTATCGGGACGGGCGCTTGGCGTGCGAGGGGGTGGACCTGGCGTCGCTGGCGGCGCGGACGGGGACGCCGACGTACGTCTACTCGGCGGGGACGCTGGAACTGCACTATGACCGGCTGGCCGCGGCGTTCGCGGAGTTGTCGCCGCTGATCTGCTTTTCGGTGAAGTCGTCGCCCAACCTGCACGTGCTGCGGACGCTGGTGGCGCGGGGGGCCGGGCTGGACGTGGTGTCCGGGGGGGAACTGCACCGGGCGCGGCTGGCGGGGGCGCCGATGAGCAAGGTGGTCTATGCGGGGGTGGGGAAGACCGACGCGGAGATCCGCGATGCGCTGGGCTTCGGCGAGATGGATGGGGGGCGGCGGGGGGAGGGGGGAGAGGGGGGAGCGCCGCTGTTCAACATCGAGTCGGAGCCGGAGTTTCAGACGATCGCGGGGATCGCGCGGTCGCTGGGGGTGGTGGCGCGGGCGGCGCTGCGGGTGAACCCGGACGTGGACCCGAGGACGCACGCGTACACGACGACGGGGAAGAAGGAGAACAAGTTCGGGGTGGACCTGGAGCGGGCGCGGGCGTTCTTCCGGCGGTACGGCCAGGAGGAGCACCTGCGGCTGACGGGGCTGCACCTGCACATCGGCTCGCCGGTGGCGACGACGGAGCCGTACGTGGAGGCGATCACGAAGACGCTGGGCCTGATCGACGAGTTGGAGGGGATGGGGGTGCGTGTGGACACGCTGGACCTGGGGGGCGGGTTCGCGGCGGACTACCAGACGGGGGCCTCGCCGGCGGCGGCGGACTATGCCGCGGCGATCGTGCCGCTGCTGCGGGAGCGTGTGAGGGCGGGGCTGAGGATCATCCTGGAGCCGGGGCGGAGCATCGCGGCCAACGCGGGGGTGCTGCTGACGCGGGTGCTCTACGTGAAGGAGAGCGGGACGCGGAAGTTCATCGTGTGCGATGCGGGGATGAACGCGCTGATGCGGCCGGCGCTGTACGGGGCGTTCCACTTCGTCTGGCCGGTGACGGTGGCGGAGGGGCATGTGCCGCCGGCGCGGACGCAGCGGCCGGACGTTCCGGGGCTGGAGGTGTGCGACGTGGTGGGGCCGCTGTGCGAGTCGGGGGACTTTCTGGCGAAGGACCGGGCGCTGCCGCCGGTGGGGCGGGGGGACCTGCTGGCGGTGTTCGGGGCGGGGGCGTACGGGATGTCGATGGCGTCGAGGTACAACTCGCACCCGCTGCCGGCGGAGGTGCTGGTGCGCGGGGGAGCGGCGGCGGTGGTGCGGAGGCGGGAGACGTACGAGGACATCGTGCGGCACGAGATGGAGGCGGAGGAGGTTCCGCTCTAAGGAGGATGGCGGCGGGGGAAGGAGTCTGGAGGGGCTGGGAGGGGAGAGGGTTGGCATGGATCGAGCGTCGCTGTCCGAGTTGGCTCCGCTGCTGTTGCCTGCGCCGGTGAGATTGGCACGCGGGGAGGGGTTCGTGGAGGCGCCGGATGATGCGCGGCCGGTTGTGGTCGTGGATGAAGCGTCGGTGCGCGGGGGCGGTTACCGGCTGAGCGTCGATGGGGCGCATGGGGCCGGGGTCGTGCGGATCGTCGTTGGGAGGGAGAGCGATCTGCATGCCGCGCTGGCGACGCTGGCGCAACTCAGGCGGCAGTACGGCGGGCGGCTGCCGCGGGTGGAGATCGAGGATGCGCCGGCGTTCGCGACGCGTGGGGTGATGCTGGACGTGTCGCGGAACAAGGTGCCGACGATGGCGTCGCTGGAGGGGTGGGTGGACCTGCTGGCGTCGCTGAAGTTCAACCACGTGCAGTTGTACACGGAGCACACGTTCGCGTACGCGGGGCACGAGGAGGCGTGGGAGGGGTGCTCGCCGGTGACGCCGGCGGAGGCGAGGCGGCTGGATGAGTACGCGGCGGAGCGGGGGGTGGACCTGGCGCCGAACCAGAACTGCTTCGGGCACCTGGCGCACTGGCTGAGGCTCCCGAAGTACCGTCATCTGGCGGAGACGCACGGGGAGTGGATGTTCATGCAGTGGCCCCGGAGCGGGCCGTTCTCGCTGTGCCCGGTGGACCCGGCGTCGGAGGCGCTGGTCGCGGACCTGCTGGGGCAACTGCTGCCGTGCTTCTCGTCGGGGCTGGTGAACATCGGGTGCGACGAGACGTTCGACGTGGGTTTCGGGCGGTCGCGGGAGGAGGTGGAGCGGCGCGGGGGCGGGGATGCGGGGCGGGCGGCGGTGTACTTCGAGTTCGTGGGGAAGGTGTGCGCGATCGCGGCGGGGCTGGGGAAGCGGCCGATGCTGTGGGCGGACATCGCGCTGTCGCAGCCGGGGGCGCTGGGGATGTGGCCGCGGCTGGGTGGGAAGGGGGGCGTCGGCGACCCGATCGGGCTGGCGTGGGGGTACGAGCCGGATGCGAAGTTCGGCCAATGGTGCCGGACGCTGCGGGAGCACGGGATCGAGGCGTGGGTGTGCCCCGGGACGAGTTCGTGGCGGTCGATCGTGGGGAGGAGGGCGGAGCGGGATGCGAACCTCGCGGCGGCCGCGGCGGCGAGGTCGGAGGGGGCGACGGGGCTGCTCGTCACGGACTGGGGGGACTGCGGGCATCACCAGCACTGGCCGATCAGCGCGGCGGCGATCGCGCGCGCGGCGCAGGCGGCGTGGAACCCGGCGGTGGAGGCGGATGCGCGGGCGATCGCGCTGCACGTCTTCGGCGACGAGACGCTCGCGGCGGCGGCGTGGATCGATGAACTGGGGGACATTGATGAGCCGATCCGGCGGGCGAACCGCATCCGCAACGCTTCCGCGCTGTGGACGGACCTGTACCGGCCGGAGACGGCCGCGCCGGTCGTGGCGGACGTGGATGCGTGGCACGGGGTGGCGGAGCGGCTGGAGAGCCTGGCGGGGCGGATGCCGGGCGGGGTGGACGAACTGGTGGCGGAGGAACTGGCGCACACGGTGGCGACGGCGCGGCTGGCGGTGGACCACGCGATCGCGGTGCGGGTGCACGAGGGGGGCGAGTTGCCGCGGGGGGTGAGGGAGGGGCTGGCGGAGGCGACGCGGCGGGTGATGGAAGAACACGTGCGGCTCTGGGGAAGGCGGAACCGGGAGGGAGGGCTCAAGGAGTCGTGCGGGCACTTTGAACGGCTGCTGAGGCGGTTTGCGGGGGAGTGAGCGGCGGGGGCGTGCGCGGCGCTGTTCAAGCGAGCGAGATGGCCGCGTCGCGCTGCCGGGGATGAGGGGGAAGAGGGCCGAGAGGCATCGAAGGGGAGGCGTCTGTCCAGCGTTCCGACGCGGCCGCTCCAGGCGAGGCGGCGATCTGGGCGATCCTCCGGCTTCGCGTCGCGGCTGAAGCGGGATCGGGAGAGGGATCGGGGCCGGCGCGGATCGGCGTGCACGTCGCGGAGTGGGTTCCTACCCTCGGGCATGGCGAACGTGCGGCTTGTCGTCGGTTGCATGACCGGCACGAGTCTGGATGCTCTTGATGTGGCGCTGGTCCGCGTGTCGGGGACGGGGCTGGGGATCAGCGCGTCGGTGCTGCGGACGGCGTCGGCCCCGCTCGGGGCGCTGGCGGCGCCGCTGCGGGCGCTGGCGGAGCAGCGGCCGATGGCGGCGCGGCTGGTGGCGGCGCTGGCGCGGGACCTGGCGCTGCTGCACGTCGAGGTGATCGGTCGGGTGCTGGCGTCGGCCGCGCCGCTGGACCGGGCGGACCTGATCGCGGTGCACGGGCAGACGGTCTTCCATGCGCCGCCGCTGAGCTGGCAACTGATCAACCCCGCGCCGATCGCGCGGGCGTTGGGGACGCCGGTGGTGTACGACCTGCGTGCGGCGGACCTGGCCAGCGGGGGGCAGGGTGCGCCGATCACGCCGATCGCGGACTACATCCTGTTCCGGTCGCCGGAGGAGCCGCGGCTGATCGTGAACCTGGGGGGGTTCTGCAACGTGACGCTGCTGCCGCGGGCGACGACGCCGGAGGCGGACATCCCGCAGATCGCGGGGCGGGACGTGTGCCCGTGCAACCAGTTGCTCGATGCGATCGCGCGGCGGTGCCTGGGGCTGCCGTTCGACGAGGATGGTCGGGTGGCGGCGGCGGGGACGGCGCGGGAGGATGCGCTGGCGGACCTGATGAACGCGCTGGAGGACCTGGAGCGCGGGCGGAGGTCGCTGGGGACGGGGGATGAACTGGCGCAGTGGCTGAACCGGTACGCGCCGGTCCTGCCGACGCCGGACCTGGCGGCGACGGCGTGCAAGGCGATCGCGCGGGCGGTGGCGCGGAGCCTCCCGCCGCGGCAGGGGCCGGGGCCGTCGGCGCGGATCGTGCTGGCGGGGGGGTCGGTGCGGAACATCGCGCTGGTGGAGGCGATCCGGGAGAGCTACGACGGCCCGATCGCGCTGACGGACGATATGGGGGTGGCGGCGGCGTACCGGGAGGCGGCGGCGATGGCGGTGCTGGGGGCGCTGTGCCAGGACCGGGTGCCGATCACGCTGGCGCAGGTGACGGGGGCGGTGGGGCCGCCGCCGGTGGCGGGGGCGTGGGTGTTTCCGTAGGGATGTTGCGGTGAGGAGGTGGAGAGAGAGAGAGAGGGAAGCCATGGAGCCATCTCCCCTGCCCGCTCCCACCCCCCAAGGGAGCGGGGGCCGGAGGGGAGAGGAGGGCGGAGGGGCGGTGACAGATATCGGTGCGAGGTCGGTATGAGCGTGCCCGCTTCTTTCAGGCCCCCCACTGCTGCTGGTGCGCTGGATGTGCCGGATCGGTCGCATGTGGCGACGGAGTGGCGGAACCCGCGGTCGGAGGGGTTGCACGAGTTGTCGGTGGAGGGGCTGGTCGCGCTGATGAACGCGGAGGACCGGCTGGTGGCGGAGGCGGTGGGGCGGGCGGCGGGGGCGATCGCGGGGTTCATCGGCGCGGCGGAGGGGCGGTTCTGCGACGGGGGGAGGCTGGTGTACCTGGGGGCGGGGACGTCGGGGAGGCTGGGGGTGCTGGACGCATCCGAGTGCCCGCCGACGTTCCAGACGGAGCCGGGGCGGGTGGTGGGGATCATCGCGGGCGGGGATGCGGCGCTGCGGAGGTCGTCGGAGGGGATGGAGGACGATCCGGACGGGGCCGCGGCGGAACTGGGGGGGCTGGGGCTGACGGGGAAGGACACAGTTCTGGGGATCGCGGCGGGGGGGACGACGCCGTACGTGCTGGGAGGGCTGCGGCACGCGAAGCGGCTCGCGCCCGGGGGGGTGACGGGGCTGCTGGTGTGCGCGCCGATCGAGCGGCCGGCGTGGGTGGATCACCTGATCGTGGTCGAGACGGGGCCGGAGGTGCTGACGGGGTCCACGCGGCTGAAGGCGGGGACGGCGACGAAGATGGTGCTCAACATGGTCTCGACGGCGCTGATGGTGCGCTCCGGGCGGGTGTACGGGAACCTGATGGTGGACGTGCGGGCGACCAATGCGAAACTGCGGGACCGGGCGGCGCGGATCGTCGCGGCGGTGACGGGGCTGACGCGGGAGGAGTCGCTTGCCGCGCTGGAGCGTGCGGGCGGGGCGGCGAAGACGGCGATCGTGATGGTGAAGATGGGGCTGACGCGGGAGGAGGCGGAGGCGGCGCTGGCGCGGTGCGGGGGGAGGCTGGAGCGGGCGCTGGGGGAATGAGAACGGGAGAATGGGTCTTATGGGTCGTATCGGACCCATCGGACCTGTGACGCCGGGGGTCGATTGGGCAGTGGACGCGTCCGTCAGTCGTCCGTGGTCAGGACCGCGTCGTCCATGGTGTAGAGGCCGATGAGCCAGTCCTTGACGAGGTAGGGGTCCACGGCGATGCGGCCGGTGACGGCGCCGCTGATCTTGAAGCGGGTCTCGCCCTCGGCGGGGGTCCTGAGGCGGACCTCGATGGCGTCGTACGGCGTCGGGGGGATGCCGATGCAGCAGCCGTCCCACTGGTTGAGCATGACGAGCATCTCGTCGGGGGACTGGGCCATGAGGGGGAAGGCGATGTAGCCGGCGATCTTGACGTAGGCGCCGTCGATGATGTCGAGGTAGCCGGGGAGGGTCTTCTGGCCGAGGCGGGGCTTGTAGACCTCCTGGACGGCGACGAGCATGTCCCAGGTGATCTCGTAGGGCTTCTCCTTCGTGCCCTCGCCGCGGAGGATGAAGCGGTTGTTGATGAGTTGCGAGCCGTCGGGCTGCCTGACGATGGTGGTCTCGGCGAGCGCGGGGGCGGGGTCGGCGGGGGCCGGCGCCGCGTCGGCGCTGGGATCGGCGGGCGCTTCGAGCGGCGCGGGCTCGGCGCTCGGCTCGGCGTCGGGGCCGGGGGTGAGGGTGTCGGTCACGAGTTGCTCGAGCGCATCGGGGAGAGGAGCGGGCTCGGGCTCAGGCTCGGGCTCGGGCTCAACGGGGGGCTCAGGAGGGGATTCGAGCGCTGGTTCGGCGGCGCCGGCGGGGGCCGGGTCGGCCGGCGTGGGCTGGGCGGGCTCGGGCGTGCCGGCGGGAGGGGCGGGGTCGTTCCGAGGCTCGGGGGCCGGGGGGGGCGTCGCTCGGGGGGGCGCGGCGTCGGCGAGGGCGAGGTGCGACGGGGTATCGCGACGGGACTTTTCGCCCGGAGAGAGCGCGAACCATGCCGCGGCGAGGACCAGGGCCGCGATGATCGCCCAGAAGACCTTCATACGAATCTCCAGTTCCCTCTCCCACTCCCTCCCGCCCCCCCACTGCTCTCCGCCGGCGGCCCGCCCGGGCGGCGGCGTGACGAGGGGTGAACGGCCGCGGGGGCCGCGGTGTTCCCGAAGCGTATTACCCGATGGGCCTGAGATTGTTCGCGACGCTGGTGCGGTACGCCATGACGGCGGGGATGACGCCGGCGAGGGCGGCGAGGGCGATGGAGCCGACGACGACGTAGAGGGCCAGGTCCGGGGGGAGGGCGGGGCGGATGACCAGGCCGAGCATCTCCTTCACGACCGACGCGACCAGGCGCACGCCGACGAGGCAGAAGACGACGCCGAGCGCAGCGCCGAGGAGGCCGATGAGCGCGGACTCGGTGAGGACGAGGTTGAAGATCCGCCCGCGGGAGCACCCCAGGACGCGGAGGACGGCGATCTGCCGGCGTCGCTGCTCCATGGAGTTGTAGAGGGCGAGCATGATGCCCACGCCGCTGGAGACCATGACGACCGCGGCGATGGCGATGAAGATCCGGTCCACGCTGGAGACGATGCGGAAGAGCGCGCCGATCTGCTGGACGGGCTGGGCGACGGTGATGGAGGGATCGCGCCGCAGCGCATCGAAGACGGGGAGGAGGGAGGCGGAGGCGTTCTGGCCGGGGCGGGTGGCGACGCGGAGGTAGACGCCGGTGATCTTCTTGTCGTCGGGGAGAAGGTCGGCCTCGGTGGTGGTGGCGACGGAGGGGTCGGCCTGCTTGCGGCGGTCGTGGGCGTGGATGATCCAGGCGCTGGTGAGGTCGGTGAACAGGGCGCGGTCGTGGGCGGAGCCGGTGGGCCTGAGGACGCCGACGACGGTGTAGGTGAAGTCGCGGTGGACGTGGGGCTCGGGGGCGTTGGGGTCGCCGAGTTGGCGGGACTGTGGGATGCCGTGCGTCAGGTGGACCTTGTCGCCGACGCGCAGGCCGGTGAGGGCCGCGGCCTCGGCGCCGAGGACGACCTCGAAGGGCTTGTCGAAGAAGCGGCCGTCGGAGAGGGCCCAGGGCTCGCCGTCGTTGGGCTGGAAGTCGGTGAAGAACTGGGGCGTGGAGGCGAGGACGGGGAGGCCGCCGTAGGAGTCGCCCTGCTGGGTGGGGATGGCCCAGTCGAAGGGGTGGCTCGCGGCGAGACGCTCGTACTCGCTCCAGAGGAAGTAGTTGCGCGGGGGGTTGGCGTAGAAGAGGGCGTTGAGGACGGCGACGGTGGGGCTGGCGTCGCGGGAGACGAGCAGGTGCATGTTGCCGCTGCCGCGTTCGAAGGCCTGGCGGCCGGAGTCGCGCATGCTCAGCAGGACGAGCATGAGGCCGACGGCGACGGCGACGGTGACGACGGTGGTGACCGTCGAGAAGAGGCGGGAGGTGAGGGAGCGGAGGATGATGGTGAAGTCGGTCATGGGAGGAGGGAAAAGCGGAAAGCGGGAAATGGAAAGTGGAAAGCCGTGTCAGGTCGTGGCGGCGGCTGGGCGGGGCGCGGGGGGAGGCTTGTCGGAAGAAAGATCGGCGAGGGATTCGCGGCGCTGGAAGCGCTGGGCCATGGAGGGGTCGTGGCTGACGCAGAGGAGGGCGGCGCCCTTCTCGCGGCAGGCGGACTGGATGAGGTCCATGGCGGCCGCGGCGTTGTCGGGGTCGAGGCTGGCGGTGGGCTCGTCGGCGAGGACGAGGACGGGGTCGCAGGCGAGGGCGCGGGCGACGGCGACGCGCTGCTGCTGGCCGACGCTGAGGCGGTCGGGGGTGGCGTCGGGGCGGGTGATGCCGAGGTGCTCGAGCAGGGCGAGGGCGCGCGGGCGGTGCTCTTTGGGAGGGACGCCGGAGAACATCAGCGCGGCCATGACGTTCTCGGCGGCGGTGAAGCCGTGGAGGAGGTTGAAGGTCTGGAAGATCATGCCGATGTGCCGGCCGCGGAAGAGGTCGCGCCCGGCGCCGGCGAGGGCGTGGATGTTCTGGCCGGCGACGAGGACCGTGCCGCCGGAGCCGGGGGCGCCGTCGGCGGCGGGGTCCATGAGGCCGGCGATGATCTGGAGGAGGGTGCTCTTGCCGCGGCCGGACCCGCCGGTGAGGAGGACCTGCTCGGCGCGGTCGAGGCGGAGGGAGGGGATGTTGAGGATCCAGTCGTCGGCGCCGGCGTCGGGATCGCGCGGGGCGGGGTAGCGGAAGCGGAGGGCCTGGATGTCCAGAGCGGGCGGGGTGTCGGGCAACGTGGACCTCCGAGTGATGGGGAGGGAGTGGTGTATTTCTAGGGGAGGTGTGGGGTTGAGGAAGGGGGTGGGATGGGGGTGGAGGTGAGCAGGTGTGGAGGTGAAGAGGTGAGGATCTGGAGAGGAGGAGAAGAGAAGGGGGAGAGGGGAAGAGCACGGCCGAGCGGGGGGCTCGGCCGTGGCGCCCGGAGGGGGTGAGGGGGACGGATGAGGCGGGGAGGAAAAGGGAGAGAAAGAGAGCACGGGCTGGAAGCCCGTGCCACGGTCGAGGAAGAGACACGGGGCTGGAAGCCCGTGCCACGGGAGGGGGGGTCAGCTCAGGACGCGGCGGAGTTCGGCTTCGGTGGTGAGGCCGAGGGCGACCTTGTCGCGGCCGTCGTCGAGCATGCTGCGCATGCCGGCGGCGCGGGCGGCTTCGGCGAGGGTGACGGCGTCGGCGCGCTGGACGGTGAGGCGGCGGAGCTGGTCGTTCATCTTCATGATCTCGAAGACGCCGATGCGGCCGTAGTAGCCGGTGCCGAAGCACTTCTCGCACGCCCCGCCGCCGGCGGTCGCGACGCCGCCCGGCCCCCCCGCTGCCGCGGCGCCGCCGTTGCCGGAGACGGCGGCGCCGGCGCCGCCGCAGAAGCGGCAGGTGCGGCGGACGAGGCGCTGGGCCATGACGGCCAGCAGCGTGGAGGTGACCATGTAGGGCTCGATGCCGATGTCGATGAGGCGGGCGATGGCGCTGGGGGCGTCGTTGGTGTGGAGGGTGGCCAGGACGAGGTGGCCGGTGAGGGAGGCCTGGACGGCGAGTTCGGCGGTCTCGCTGTCGCGGATCTCGCCGACGAGGATGACGTCGGGGTCCTGGCGGAGCAGGGCGCGGAGGCCCGCGGCGAAGGTGACGCCGCGCTTGACGTTGACCTGGGTCTGGCTGATCCCCTCGAGGTGGTACTCGACGGGGTCCTCGATGGTCATGACGTTGCGGCTGGTGCGGTCGATCATCCCCAGCGCGCCGTAGAGGGTGGTGGTCTTGCCGGAGCCGGTGGGGCCGGTGACGAGGATGATGCCGGTGGTGCGCTCGATGAGGCTCAGGACGTCCTGCTGCATCGCCTTCGACATGCCGATCTCGTCGAGGGAGAGTTGCGTCTGCGTCTGGTCGAGCAGGCGCATGACGAGGCGCTCGCCGTAGACGGTGGGGATGCAGGAGAGGCGGATGTCGATCTTGCGGTTCCCGAGGCGCACGGTGGAGTGGCCGTCCTGCGGGGAGTGGCGGTTGGCGATGTCCAGGTCGGTCATGACCTTGACGCGGCTGGAGATGGCCGGGGCGAGGGCCAGAGGGGGGCTGAAGGCGTCCACCAGCATGCCGTCGATGCGGAAGCGGATGACCAGCCTGTTCTCCATCGGGTGGACGTGGATGTCGCTGGCGCGGCGGCGGAGGGCCTCGAAAAGGATCATGTTGACCAGGCGGATGACGGGGGTCTGCCTGGCGAGTTGAAGGAGGTCGGTGGCGCCGGAGATCGAGCCGGCGGCGGACTCGATGGCCCGCTGGTCGAGGGGCATCTCCTCGACGATCTCGGCGACGAGGTCCTGGCGCTGCTCGTAGCCGCGGTTGATGACGTTGACGACGCCGGCCCGCGGGGCGAGGACCACGCGGATGGGCATGCCGAGCATGTCCTCGATCAGCGTGAACAGGGCGGGCTGCATGGGCTGCGCGGTGGCGCAGGTCATGACGTGGCCGTCGCTGGAGAGGCCGGCGATCATCCGCTCGCGGGCGAGGTTGGCGGGGACGGTCTCGTAGAACTTCGCGGCGGACTCGTGGAGGCGGGGCTCGGGGTCCAGGGGGAGGCCGGTGCGCTCGGCGAGTTTCGCGAGGGCGGTGTGCTCGTCGGTGGCGAGCATCGTGAGCAGGACGTCCCACGGCTCATCGTCGGAGCCGGGGAGCTGCGGGAAGGAGCGGACCTGCTCGGCGGTGAGGGCGAGCGGGCCGAACTGGCCGGCGAGGCGCGCCCACTGGGCGGAGGAGCGCTCGGGAACGCCGGAAGCGCCGCCGGCGGGCGCGGCGGCGGTCGTCTGACGGGATGGGAGCAGTCGGCCCTTGAGGATCAACTCGGTCTCCGGGTGATGGTGGGAGCGGGGCGGGGTCGGTCGGCGGGGATGGCGGCCTGTCTGGCCCGGGAGGGCGGGGCCGGGGCGACCCAGCCGTCGTTGGGGGCCATGCCGGGCTCGGGCTCGGGGCCCGGGCCGCCGTCATGGGGCGCGGCGGGCGCCGGTGGGAGCGCCGGGGCCGCGGCCCGGGCGCGGGAGGAGGGGACGATGTCGATGCGCACGGGCCCGCGCTCGGGGAGGTCGGGCTTGATGCCGGCGACGGCGGCCGGGCCCTTGGTGAGGAGTCGAAGGTCGGCGAAGTTGGGCTCGCGCATGATCGTCGGCGTGATAAAGACGTACAGGGTGGTCTTGCGGTTCGACTTGCCCTGATCGCGGAAGAGGTGGCCGACGATGGGGATGTCGCCCAGGAGGGGGACCTTCAGGACGGTGCGCGTCTCGGACTCGAAGGTCAGGCCGCCGACGACGATGGTGGCGTCGGAGGGGACGGTGACGGAGTCGGCGCTGATGGTGTTGACCTGGCTCGGCGGGGCGAGGCCGGCGGAGGTGGGGTCGCCGAGGAAGCTGGAGAGTTCGATCTCGTAGTTCAGGCGGAGGTAGCCCCCCTCGCTGATCTGGGGGGTGACGACGAGGGTGGTTCCGGCCTCGGACTCGCCGCCCTGGCTGGTGACGGTGGGGCTGCCGGCGGTCTGGACGGTCTGGGCGAAGGGCTGGCGCTCGATGCTGGCGACGGTCGCGGACTCGTTGTCGTCCACGAGGAGCTGGGGCGTGGAGAGGATGCGGGTGTCGGTGTTGTTCTGAAGGGCGTTGATGATGATGGGAACGTACTCGGAGCGGATGAGGGCGGCGGTGACGTTGCCGAGCGGGGGGACGGTCTTGTCGCCGGTGATGCCGCTGCCCTCGGCGAAGGCGCCGAGGCCGAAGTTGGTGTTGATGGCGAAGTCGCCGGCGGTGAGCTGGGTCTCGAAGGCGAGGCGGAACTCGTCGGTGGCGGTGACGGCGACGATCTTGGCGTCGATGAAGACCTGCGGGCGCCGGAGGTCGAGCCGTTCGATGAGGCGGGCGAACTGAGGCTGGAGGCGCTTGGGGGCCTTGACGACGATCTGGTTGTTGGCGACGTCGGCCAGGACGTGGGTGTCGTCGCTGGCGACGATGGCGCCGATCTCGTCGGGGGCGGCGGGGACGGCGCCCTCGGCGGGAGCCTCGCCCTCGGCGACCTGGCCGGCGGGCGGGGGCGGCGGGACCTGGGTGCGCTGGGCGACCCGGCCGCGGGTGTCGCGCGCCAGGAGCGGGGAGTTGGCGGAGGGGAGCTGGTTGGTCAGGAGGTTCTGGAGGATCTCGGCGACGTCCTCGGCGTCGGAGTGGCGGAGTTTGTAGAACTCGACGACGACATGCTCGGCGCTGGTGAGTTCGGAGAGGCTCTCGATGAGGCGGGCGACGTCGCGGTGCTGGGCCTCGGTGCCGCGGTAGACGAAACCGCCGGCGTCGGGGAAGACGACGAAGCCGGAGCCGACGAGGTCCACGGCCTGCTGCTGGAACCCGGGGACCTGGAACCGGGCGCCCTGGGTGATACCGCCGCCGAAGCCGCCCTGCTCGGTGACGACGCGGCCGAGGGCGCGGCGCTGGCCCTCGGAGGCGACGGCGAAGGCGGCGGAGCCGACGGCGTACCACCTGGAGATGAGCGTGTTGGGGGCGTCCACGACGGCGAGCAGGCGGGTGAGTTCGGTGGTCTCGTCAGGACGGCCGCGGAAGATGAGGGAGTTGGTCTGGGAGTCAACCGTGAGGCGATCCTCAAGGTTGAGGAGCGTGACGCCGGCGCCCCCGGGGAGTTGGGCGGGGACGTTGGGCTGGCCGGGGACGGCGGGGCGGAGGGAAGTCGGGGCGGCGGAGCCGATGAGTTCGAGGACGCGCTCACGCGCGTAGGAGGCGGCGACGTGCCGCAGTTCGATGCGCTGGAAGCCGATGGAGGCCTGCTCGGCGATCAGGCGGTTGACGATCTTCTGCACCTCCTGCGTCTGGCGCGGGGAGGCGGTGATGAGGATGACGCCGAGGTCGTCGAGGTAGGCGACGGAAGCGGCCCCGGCGGCACGAGGGACGCCGGGCTGTGCGGCGCCGCCGCCGACGCCGATGACCGAGAGGGCCGGGGCGAGGGAGGAGGGACGGACGCCGGGGGTGGGGATGATGCGGGTGACGCTGAAGGGGTCCTCGCCGAGGCCGGCCTGGACCTGCTCGGCCCGCTGGACGCGGTAGACGCCGGCGGTGCCGCGGGTCATCGTGAAGCCCTTCTGCTCCAGTAGTTCGTTGAGGAAGTTCAAGACCTGGCTGGCGGGGATGGTGATCGGCGAGGGGAGGAAGACCTTCTCGCCCATGAGGCTGCCGTCGGCGAGGACGATCTGGAGGTCGAAGGCGTCGGCGACGTAATCGACCAGGACGGTGAGGTCAACGCCGTCGGTGAAGTTGAACTCGAACATCCCGGGGCCGATGGTCTCGTCGCTGAGCCCGGGCTGGGAGGCGGGAGCGGGCCGGGGCGCGGGGGCCTGCGGGGCGGGGGCGGGGATGCGGACCTCGCCGGTCTCCGGCGCGTTCTCCGGGGCGCCGCTGTCCTGGGCCATGACGGGAACGGCCAAGACGGGGGCGGCGATGGCCGCGGCCAGGAGCGTGCTGCGGAACGCCCGGCGGTGCGCCGGCGTCACTGTCCCTGCCAGGGCGGCCAGAAGGGCGGGGGAGTGGGCGAGAGGGGAGCGGTGGTCGGGATGGGAGGGATGCGTGGCGATGGTCCGGTCTCCTTTGCCCGGCTCAACGCCGCGAGAGGCCGGGCAATGCACCACGGAGCGTAACCGGCCTCGGCGGGAAGGGCTAGCGGGCGCTGGAGTGGTGGATCGGGGAAACGGCGGCCGCGGCTCTAGGATCGGGCATGCGAGTGGTCAGCCTGCTGCCGTCGGCGACGGAGATCCTGTGTGCGATCGGGGGGCGGGGGATGCTGGTGGGCCGGTCCCACGAGTGCGACTTCGCCCCCGCGCCGATCGTGGCTCCCTCTGGGCCGGGCGGTTCTCCGGAGTTTCCGCCGCTGGAGGAGGTGCCGGTGCTGACGGCGGCGAGGACACGGTTTCGGACGGCGGGGCAGGTGGACCGGGAGGTGCGGGAACTGCTCTCCGGCGGCGACGGGGCGTCGCTGTACACGCTGGACGCAGCGCTGCTGGAGCGGCTGCGGCCGGAGGTGATCCTGACGCAGGACCTGTGCCGGGTGTGCTCGATCGACGTGGGGACGGTTCGGGAGGCCGCGGCGCGGCTGAACCCGCCGGCGCGGGTGGTGAGCCTGAACGCGACGACGCTGGAGGGGGTGTTCGACGACGTGCTGGAGGTGGGGAGGGCGGTGGGGCTGGAGCGGGAGGCGGAAGCGGCGCTGGTGCGGCTGCGGGAGCGGATGTACAGCGCGGCGGACTACGTGAACCCGTACGCGGACGGGCCGAACGTGGCGTTCCTGGAGTGGACGGACCCGCTGTTCATCGGTGGGCACTGGACGCCGCAACTCATCGAGCGTGCCGGTGGACGGCACCCGCTGAACCCGACGACGGCGGTGCGGCAGGCGGGGGCCGCGGCGGGGCCGGTGGGGACAACGCTGCGGAAGGCGGGCAGGAGCGTGGCGGCGCCGGCGGAGGTGCTGGCGGCGTCGAGACCGGAGCGGCTGATCGTGTGCCCGTGCGGGCTGGGGCTGGAGGAGGTGGAGCGGGAGACGGCGAGGCTGGCGGAGCAGCCGTGGTGGCGGGAGTTGCCGGCGGTGAAGGAGGGGAAGGTGGCGCTGGTGGACGGGAACCAGATGTTCAACCGGCCGGGGCCGCGGCTGGTGGAGGCGTTCGAGTGGCTGGTGGGGTGGTTGAACGATGTGCCGCGGGTGATGCCGGAGGGGTTTCCGTGGAGGAGTTGGAGGGGGTGAGGAGGGGGTGGGGAGGTGTGGAGGTGAAGAGGTGTGGAGGTGAGGGGGATTGGTGATTTGAGATTGGAGATCTGGGAGGAGGGGGGGGAGGACAAGAGCGCGGCCGGCCGGGGACGGCCAACCGTGGCACCCGGAGGGGGAGGATGAGACTGGGAGAAGAGGTAGGGACGGAGAGCACGGGCTGGAAGCCCGTGCCACGGGGGGGAGGTCAGGGGGTGAGGTTGGGGGGGAGGGACTGGACGAAGTGGACAATGGCGTCCAGAAGTGAGTCGGGCTTGATGCGGTCGGCCTCGGCGGCGATGGTGTAGAAGCGGAGGCGGTTGTCGGGGCCCTGGGAGAGGGTGACGCGGCCGCTGGGGAGGGCCCACTCGGAGATCAGCGCGCCCTCGCCGCGAGCGGACCAGAGCCGTGTTCCGCCGAGGTCGGCAAGGAGGTCCTCGGCATGGCGAAAGCCGATGGCACTCAGGCCATGTCCTCCGCTGCCCCCGCCGCCCCGGGCTGTCACCCCTCCATCGGCATGTGCGGCCACGATGTTGTGAAAAATCGTCCCCAGACTTCGCCGGCACACACCGATGTGTGATCGCGGGCCGAGCGGGCGTGGCCGGGGCGGTCAGGAGCGGAGGGGAGCCAGGGGCGTGACCAGGGCGGGGGCGTCGGCGGGGGCCGGGGGGTGATCGAGGTCGAGTTCGAGGTAGACGCCGCGGTCGTGGTCGCTGTTGAGGATGACCGCGTTGGGCTCGCGGAACATGACACCGGAGTCGGCTTTCTCGTGGCCGAGGATGAAGGCGGCGACGCCCCAGGCGTCGGCGAGGAGGCGGAGTTGGTCGGGGGTGTGGTCGCGGCCCCAGACCATGAGGTGGGCCGAGCCGCGACGGGGGATGTAGTCGTCGGGCGTGAGGTCGCGGGAGAGGACGGCGGGGTCGAAGCGGTCCATCAGTTCCGGCGCGGGGAGGCTGTGGGCGCACAGGATTGCGCCGTCGGACCTCCCACCGACCTCGCAGCGGAGGGCCAGGGGCATCGAGCGGATGAAGTCCTCGATGGCGTCGAGGACCTCGCCGGCCTGGCCGCCGAAGGTGACCTCCACGGCGTCGGCGAAGGCTTCGACGACGCGGACGCCGTCCTTGATGATGCCGGCGCCGATGATCTGCGCGAGTTCGTGGTTGGCCAAGAGCGTGTGGACGTGCTCGGGAAACGCGGCCTTGAGGGCGGCGATCCGCGTCAGGGCGCGGTAGGAGAAGTCCATGCCGCCGACGAGGCGGTCGCCGTGGATGATCTCGTGGAAGGTGATGTGGGCGGCGGGCTCGACGCCGGGAGCGGTGATGCCGGCGGCCTCGACGAGGCGGGCGAGGTGGAACGGGTTGTCGTGCAGGTCGCCGGTGGCGATGAGGCGGCCGGGGCCGGCGATGCGGTCGATGCTCCCCTGGCGGCAGGGGGCGGAGCGGTTGGCCTCGGCGCCGGCGCGGAGGGTCGCGGCGACGGCGGCCGCGTCCCGCAGGTCGAGGGCTTCGAGGATGGGCGGGATCACGAGACGGGGTCCGACGGGCGGGGAGCGCGGGCGTGTCGGCGGTCCGTGGTCATCGCGTCAGGCGAGGCTGCGGAGGCTGCTGGGGGAGCCGTCCTCGGGGCGCGCCCCGGCGACGGGGCCGTTGGAGCGGCCGGGGTCGTCGTCGGGGTGGACGCGCGGGTGCTGGCCGCTCTTGCGGAGCTGGCTCTCGGCGATGAGTTTGCCGCGGATGAGGTTGAGCCGCTCGGCGACCTCGGTCATGCTGGCGGGGCGCTTGGCGGGGTCGATCTCGACGCACTCCATGACGAGCTTGTCGAAGAGTTCGGGGACGCGGGGGTTGAGTTCGACGGTCCGCTTGGGGCGCTCGATGAGGTGGTCCTCGAGAGAGCCGACGAGGGAGTTGTCCTTGGCGAGGGCGGTGGGGACATGGCGCCGGGTGAGGACCCAGTACATGGTGGCGCCGAGGTTGTAGATGTCGGTCTTCTCGGTGATGGGGCGGCGGTGGACCTGCTCGGGGGCGATGTAGTCGGGGGTGCCCTGGATGCGCTCCTTGACGGTGCCGATGCGGCAGGACTGGCCGAGGTCGATGATCTTGGCGTTGTCCTCGTGGTCCACGACGATGTTGTTCGGCTTCATGTCGGCGTGGACGAAGCCGCGGGAGTGCATGTGGGCCAGCGCGAGGGCGACCTGCTCGAAGATCCAGGCGGCGTCCTCGAAGGTTCGAGGGGGCTCGCGTTCGAGGCTGGAGCCGTCCACCATCTCCATGACGAGGTAGAGCTCGCTGGTGGTCATGGAGACCAGGGAGGGCTTCTTCTTGATCAGGCGGGTGATCTTGCGGATCTGAGGGTGGTCAAGGGCGCTGGCGATGTTGTACTCGGTCTCGGCCTGGTCGAGGAAGCGCTGGTCCTTGGCGGTCTCGCGGACGACGTGCTTGAGGGCCCAGACCTGCTTGGTCTTGGGATCCTGCACGAGGTAGATGACCGACGCCGCCCCCCGCCCCAGCTCGGACAGCACTCGGTAGCCCTCGACCAGCTCGCCTCTCTTCTTGATATCCACTGGGTGACGATTCCTGGAACGAAGGCCGCGGGCGGCCCCGTAGGCGAAAGAAACCAGAACCGAGCCCCGCGGGGCGGGACCAAGATTGTCCACTCTCCATTCGGCCGAACAGGGCCAAAGGTTGGGCCGCCGCGGGGCATTCCCCGTCCGCCGAAGCCGGCGGCCGCAAACGGGACGCGCAAGCATACGTACGGCCGCCCCCGCGGGAAGTATCCGCTGATGAGGAGGAAAGTTCAAACTTGCCCCAGCGACCACCACGGGTTCGGGGTGGAGGCGGCAGAACCCCAGCGGGCGGGGCCGACCCGGACCCGTCCATGAACGACGCGGCCCGGGCGTGGGCTCACCGGGCGACGGCGGCGGCGAGATCCTCGCGGAACGTGGCGGGGAAGAAGCGGCCGGGGTCGCTGGCCGGGGCGATGTCGCTGTGGAGGTAGACGCGGTCGAGGGGGATGTCCAGGTCGCGACTGAGCGTGGCGACGACCTGGACGAGGCGGCGGAGCTGGGCGGGCGTGAAGGCCCGGCGGTTGCCGTCCCCGACGAGGCAGATGCTGATGGAGTGGAGGTTGTGCCAGTCGCCATCGGCGCCGGCGGCGTGGAAGCCGGGGAGTTGATCGAGCCAGCGGAAGCCGACGTGGAGTTCGCCGTCGGCCATGCCCGAACCGTTTCCGATCACGAAGTGGTGGCCGAGCCCCTTGGCGTTGCGGGCCTCGTGCTCGGCGGCGATGGTGGCGGGGGAGCCGACGGGGGAGCCGCTATGGTGGATGACGATGGCCTTCCAGTTGTCGGCGCGGAGGGGGGCGCGGGTGCGGGTGATCGCCTCGACGCCGGTAGGCCCGCCGGAGGCGAGGAGCGGGGCGAGGGAACGCCCGTCCACGCGCGGCGAGGGACGCTCTTCGAGCGCCAGCAGGAGGCCGCCGACGACGGTCATGGCGCCGAGGAAGGAGATCCACACGACGTGAGCGCGCTTCGGCGCCGCGAGCGGGCCGGGGCGGCGCCGCGCGGCGGAGCGGGAGGTGCGTGAGCGTCGGGTGGATCGTGCCATATGGACCTGCGAGGGCGTGCTATTCGGATCGGGCGGCACGCCGATGTCTCTTGGCAATTTCGAACAAATTCAGTCGGAGGGGTGCGGCGCTGCGGTCGGCTCCTCCCCAGGTTCACCATCCCGCACGTTCCGCGGCGTTATCCGGACATCGCCGCGCGGGAATGTGTTCGGCTGACTCCTTGCTGACCGGGGTGCGTCCTCGTGCGGCGTCGGGGGCGGGGGACTACTTCGGCGCGAGTCGGCCGCGGAGGTTGGGCTCGCGATGGCCGAACTCGTTCTCGATGTACTGCCGCGCGTACTGGTTTCGGAGGGCGTCGTAGCGATCGAAGGGGGTTCGCTCGTCGGTCTCCGACAGCAGCGGGCGCGAGCAGCCGCCGACGGAGGCGATCGCGGCGAGGGCGACCGCGGCGAACAACAGCCCGCGGCGGGGCGTCGCGGCGTCGCGGCCGCGGCGGCGATCGCAAGCAGTGGATCTCGGCGTCATCGGTGAGCAGTCTATCACCGCGTGGCGGACCCATCACTTTCCCCCAAGGGAAAGGCGAGCCGGCCGGCGCTGTCGATGTGGATGGCGCCGGCCGCGGCGAGTTGGCGGAGCCCTTCGTAGACCACGGCGCAGACGGCGGTGGCAAGGTTCAGCGAGCGTTCGGTGGGGACCATGGGGAGCGTGAGGAGCCGATCCTGGTTGGCGGCGAGGATCTCCTCGGGAAGTCCCGCGGTCTCCTTGCCAAAGACGAGATGGTCACCGAACGCGAAACGGGCCTCCCAGACGGGGCGTGCCGCCTTGGTGGTGAAGAACCAGGAGCGCCCCGGGGGCGGCGCGGCGTTCGCGAGGTAGGCGTCCCAGTCGCGGTGCTCGATGGGGGCGAGGCGGGGCCAGTAGTCGAGGCCCGCGCGGCGGCAGGCCTTCTCGGAGGTGGAGAAGCCCAGCGGGTGGACGAGGTGCAGCGCGCAGCCGGTGGCGATGCACGTCCGGCCGATGTTGCCGGTGTTGTTGGGGATCTCGGGCTGGTGGAGGACGACGTGGAAAACCGGTGGCACGGCTGAGGGTAGTTTCGGGAAAGTCGGGCGGGCGCAGCAAAAGAGCCCCGGCGAAGGCCGGGGCTCCGGAGAGGTCATGGGTGCTCGGGGATCAGCCCCGGCCGCGGGCCTCGGCGGCGCGACGGGCCTTGACGCCCGGGTCGGCGTGGATGCACGCCTCGACGGCGGCGCGGAAGCCCGGCTCGCCGGGCATCCCCTGCCAGCGGATGACGCCGTCGGTGCTGATGACCACGACGTGCGGGATGCCGCGGACCTGCAGCGCGTTGTTGATCGTCTTCCGCACGTCGTTGGCGTGGTAGTAGGCGGACTTGTGGGTGCGGAGGAACTGCCGAACGGAGGCGGGGTCCTCCTTGTACTGGCCCCTCGCGCTCCCGCTGATGCCGATGATGACGAGGTCGTCGGGGTAGGCCCGCTGGAGGGCGTCGAGGCCGGGCATCGCGGCGCGGCACGGCCCGCACCAGGTGGCCCAGAAATCGAGGACGACGATGCGGCCCTTGGTGCTGGGCTTCTCCGTCAGCCACGTCTCGTTGGCGCCGAGTTCGACGGGGAGTCTCTTGCCCTGGAAATCGCCGGCGTAGAGCTGGCCGGAGTTCTTCTCGGGCCAGGGGGCGGCGGCGTAGACGGCGGCGTCCGGGAGGGTGAAATCGACCTCAACGTTGCGGCCGCGGCGTGCGGTGCTCTCGACCGGCCTGGTCATGCGGCTGTGTGCCTCGGCCTGGGCGGCCTTCTCGGCGAGCCTGCCGGGAAGAGCGGCGGCCTCTTCGGGCGTCTCGCCGATGAGGAGGCGGACGGCGTCGGCGACGGCGCTGGTCTGGATGTCGGCGAAGCGGAGGTTGCCGGCGCGGTCGATGACGTAGAAGTCGGGGTCCTGATCGACGTCGAGGTTGGCGCGGAAGGCGCCGGAGGCGTCGTGGGCGTAGGGGAAGTGGACGCCGCGTCCCTCGGCGACCTTGGCGGCGTGCTCGTAGCCCTTCTCGTGGTGGACGCCGACGACGATGAGGCCCTGGTCGCCGTAGCGCTCCTGGAGCTGCTGGGCGGTGCGAAGGGCGTCGTGGGAGGCGCGGGCCCAGCTCGCCCAGGTGACGATGACGACGACCTTGCCCTCGGCCTCGGCCGGGGTGAGGGGGCGGCCGTTCCAGTCCGTGAGCGAGGCCCACAGGTCCGCGGGGAAGGGGGTCAGTTCGCGCTCGTTGAGTTTCTGGCGGCGCTCGCCGGCGCCCTCGCGGGCGATGCCGTCATCGAGGGCGATGGCGGCGCCGGATGCGGCGAGCATGCAGGACACAGCGGCGGTCAGGGTCAGCCAAGGTTTCATCGACGTGCCTCCGGTGAGCAGGTCCGACGCAGCGACCGCGACCGCGGCCGGTGCTGGGGGCGTCCCTCGCGCAACGCGGGAACCGGTCGCCGGCGCGGTCCGCGCACCGGCGCTGCCGAGCAGGTTCTTCCATCATAATGCCTGATGGCCGCGGCTGCTTCAAAGAAAATGCGGCGGCATCAGGTTTGTGCCCGCGGCACGGGAGCGTCGCGGGGTCAGGCGGTCTCGTCGGGGCGGACGAGGCGGTGGAGAGCGATGGCGGCCGCGACGGCGACGTTGAGCGAATCCACGCCGCGGGCCATAGGGATGCGGATGCGCTCGTCCGCGGCGGCGAGGGCGGCGGGAGTAAGGCCGGCGCCCTCAGTCCCGAGGAGGAGCGCGAGCCTGGGGGGATGAGCGTCGGCCCGGAGTCTGGCCTCAAGATCGTGGAGGTCGGCAGCCCCCGGTTCCGGGGAGAGGGCGATGACGCGGTAGCCGGCGGCCTTGACGTCAGCCAGGCCGGCGGGCCAGTCGGGGAGACGGGCGAAGGGGACCCGCAGGGCGTGGCCCATGGAGACACGGATGGCCTTGCGGTAGAGGGGGTCGGCGCACCGGGGAGAGAGAAGGATGCCCGCGGAGGGGCCGACCAGGGCCGCGGCGTTGCGGAACATGGCCCCGATGTTGTCGTGGTTGACCAGGTCCTCGAGGACGAGGAGCACCCTGGCCCGGGCGATGAGTTCGGCGGCGGTCGGCTCGCGGCCCCGGAGGCCGACGGCGAGCAGGCCGCGGTGGATGTTGAAGCCGACGATGCTGTTCATCAGCGGCTGGTCGGCGAGGTAGACGGGGGTCTCGGGGGGGAGGCGCTCGAGGGCGTCCTGGATGGTCCTGAGGCGGTTTGGGGTGGTCAGGACCGATTCGACACCAAACGGGGAGTCGATGAGGTGACGGACGACCAGTTCGCCCTCGGCCATGAAGGCCCCGGCGGAGCCGATAACCGGGTTGGAGGGGGACTGGCGGTGGAGGAGTTCGGCGTCGCGGAGGGTGGCGTAGGGGGCGAGGCGCGGGTCGGCGAGGTCGTGGACGGGGATGCAGCGCATGATGGCGGGAAGCAGTACACTCTGAATATGGGTACCAGAAGTCGCGGACGGAGCGTCGGGAAGGCCGGATGGATTGTTGCCGTCGTGGGTGCGGGCGCGATCGCCGGCGGCTGCGACCAGGGGACGCCGAGCGCCCCGGCGGCGCCCGCCGCGCCGGCGAACGCCGGCCCGTCGGCGATCCCGCAGCCGGTGGCGTCGAGCGGGCCGCTGAGCCGGATGCGGAGCAACCCGACGTCGATGCTGGGGCGGTCGGCGCAGATGGGCAAGGACACGGCGCAGATGGCGCTCAACCGCGACTCGGCGATCGGGGGGATGGCGGCGGAACTGAGCGGGGAGGCGGTGCCGCTGCAGATCGCGGGGCTGCACTGGAGCGTGCCGTCGGAGTGGGAGCGGGTGCAGGGCGACAGCCCGATGCGTGCGGCGGAGTTCCGGATCCCGCATCCGGACGGCGGCGAGGGGGAGGCGCAGGCGATCTGGTACTACTTCGGGCCGGGGCAGGGGGGGACGGTGGAGGACAACATCGCGCGGTGGGCGACGTTCGTGCGGGACGCGGACGGGAACCCGACGATCCCGGACATCGCGACGATGAAGATCAACGGGATCCCGGCGACGCTGGTGGCGATGGAGGGGACGTACCGGGACGGCCTCCCCGGGGAGCCGTACGTCGAGCGGCCGGGGTACGCCTTCTATGGGGCGATCTTCGAGGGGCCGAAGGGGAACGTGTTCATCCGGCTGACCGGTCCGGTCGATGTTGTCAACGCGCTGCTGGGGCAGTGGCAGCAACTGTTCCAGGGCACGCGTCGGGACAACATGTAGCACCACGAGGCGACGGTCGGCCGGCCCGGCGGGGGGACGGGACGCGCCTCAGGAAGCGGTGACCGCTGCGCCCCTTCCCTCATGTTCGAGCGCCGGCTGAAGGAACATTGATGCACTGGTGGCAAGCCGTTGTCCTCGGCGTGGTCGAGGGGATCACCGAGTATCTGCCGATCAGTTCGACGGGGCACCTGATCATCGCCGCGGCGCTGCTGGGGCTGGATGAGCCGTCGGTGAAGGGGGCGGTGGACGCGTTCAACATCGTGATCCAGGGGGGGGCGATCCTGGCGGTGCTGGGGCTGTACCGCGGACGGGTGGCGCAGATGATCCGCGGGGTGATGGGGAAGGACCCGGCGGGGCTGCGGCTGCTGGTCAACCTGGCGGTGGCGTTCGTGCCGGCGGCGCTGCTGGGGGTGCTGCTGGACGACTGGATCGAGGGGGTGCTGTTCTTCCCCGGTCCGGTGGCGGCGGCGCTGCTGATCGGCGGGGTGTACATGCTGGGGCTGGAGCAGTGGCGGGAGGGGCGGTTCTCGACGCCGCGGCCGAGGTCGGCGGAACGGGAGGTGGAGGACCTGACGCCGCGGGGCGCGCTGGTGATCGGGCTGATGCAGTGCGTGGCGATGTGGCCGGGGATGAGCCGGTCGATGATGACGATCACCGGCGGGGTGATCGTGCGGCTGCGTCCGGCGGCGGCGGCGGAGTTCTCGTTCCTGCTGGGGCTGCCGACGCTCGGGGGGGCGTGCGTGTACAAACTCGCGAAGAACGCGATGCGCGCGGGGACGGTGGGCGCGGACGGGGAGGTGCAGCGGGGGATGTTCGAACTGCTGGGCGGAACGGCGGTGGCGCTGGGGCTGGTGACGGCGACGATCTCGGCGATGGTCGCGGTGCGGTGGCTGGTGGCGTTCCTGAACCGGCACGGGCTCTCGCCGTTCGGGTGGTACCGGATCGCCGTGGCGGTGCTGCTGCTGACGCTGGTGCAGGCGGGGGTGGTGAGGTGGGTGGGGTGAGGGGAAGCGGATGGCGTGGTGCTGGAAGATCGCAGCCGGCATCAGACGACATCACACAACACACCTTGCACGGCACACATCTCGCGACACGCGGTGCTTCACCGACGTGCTTCTTGCCATCGATATCCTTAGAGTTCGATGGCGAGGCCGAGGTGGTCGTGGGGGGCTGCGGCGGTGAGGGCGGCGGGGGCGTCGTCGAACTTCACGCGGCGGGCGATGAGGCTCGCGGCGTCGATGCCGCCGCCGGGGGCGAGCAGCGTCAGGGCCTCGGCGAGGGCGGAGGCGGTGGCGGGGCCGTCGCGGCAGCCGATGAGCGAGATCTCGCCGACCATCAGGGGGGCGAGGTCGAGCATCGCGGCGGCGCCGGGTGAGCCGGGGGCGACCTCGGGGAAGGGACGGCCCGGGGGGAGCGGCTCCAGGAGCGTGGGGGAGGCCATGACGATCGTGCCGCGGGGGCGGACCATCTGCATGGCGGTGCGGAGGGGCGCGGGGGATGCGGAGCAGACGACCACCGCGTCCTGGTCCTGGCGGCGGCCGGCCTCTTCGATGGGACGGTGCTTGAGCCCCCAGCGCTCGCAGACGCCCAGAGCGGCGGGGTTGGACGAGAGCAGGCGCGTGGAGCGGTTGCTGAGGGCGAGGACCTGGGCGATCAGGAGGGCGAGGGTGGGATCGCCGACGGGGTCGGCGAGCACGGTGATGAACCCTCTGGCCGCGGCGCGGGCGAACTGGGCGGCGTGGGCGGCGCGGACGAGGGAGTAGGCGAGGATCGCCTGGTCGTCGGGGACGGTTTCGGGGACGGGCTGGAGGTTGGAGAGCGGGAGGCAGATGCGCTCGGCGAAGACGCCGTCGCGTCCGCTGAGGCCGACGACGGCGCGGGAGCGGCAGTGCTGGGAGAGGCCGGCGCGGCACATGTCGCACGCGCCGCAGGCGATGATCGGGGAGGCGACGACGCGTCGGCCCTTCAGGGCCTGCTTGTCGCGCAGCGTCGGCGGGGGATCGGCGGGGAGGTTGATGGATTCAACGGTGCCGACGAACTCGTGGCCGAGGATGCCGCTGAAGTGCGGGGCGAGGGCGCCGGCGACGATGGCACGTTCGGTCGCGGTGACGCCGAGGCGGTGGGGGCGGATGAGGGCCTCGCCGGGGGCGGGGGACGGGACGGGCGCGGCCGCATCGATGCGGAGGGAGCGTTCAGAGGCGTGGAAGCGGAGGGCTCGCATGAGGGGCTCGGGAGTGGAGGGATGGGAGGGAAGCCATGTCGCCCTCACCCCTGCCCTCTCCCACCCCCCAGGAGAGAGGGGGCCGGAGGGAAGAAGAAGAGAAGGAGAGGGAAGAGCACGGCCGAGCAGGGGCTCGGCCGTGGCACCCGGAAGAGGGAGGAGGGGAGCGGATGAGGCGGAGAGAAGAGGTAGGGAAAGAGAGCACGGGCTGGAAGCCACGTGCCACGTGGTGGGGGAAGATCAGGGGGCTTCCGGCGCGTCGGCCACGGAGGGGATCGGCGGCATCCCGACGGGAGTTGAGGGCTCCTCGTTGGGGGGCTTGGACCAGAACGGCAGGAGTTCGAGGCCGGAGGGGTCGCGCTGGAAGACGGGGTAGGTGTAGGCGGTGCGGCCGGCGAAGGGGTCGGCGGCGGTGAGGGACCACTGGAACCACTGGCGGTAGTTGTCGCCGAAGTCCTCGCCGGTGAGGGTGCGGAGCGAGGCGGCGGCGTTGGTGGTGACGGCGAGGCGAGGGTCGCGCAGGGCGGCGATGAGGCCCTGGATGACGCGCCGTTCGGCGTACTGGCCGAGGGCGTGGGCGGCGGCGGCGCGGACGTCCACATCCTCCTCCCTGTCGGGGTCGATGCGCTCCAGCAGGAGGGGAACCGCCACAGGGTTGTGGAGCCGCTGGAGGGAGCGGACGACGCTGAGGCGGACCGTGCGGTCGTCGTCGCGCCCGAGGGGGAGGAGCATGGGGACGTGCTCGGGTCCGCCGTGGCGGCCGAGGGCGAAAGCGGCGGCGGCGCGGACGCTGGCGTCGGAGTCGCCGAGTTGGGCCTCGTATCCGCGGACGTAGACCGATTCGCCGCCGAATGGGGCGTTCGCGAGCAGGACGGTGCCGCGGAACCGCTTGTCGGGGTCGTAGGGGTCGAACATCCACGCCGCGGCCTCGGCGGGAGTGGGCATCGCGGGGGTGACGAGGGCGAAGACGCTCTCGGCCTCCGGCGCGGTGCTGCAGCCGGTGAGGGAGGCCGCAGACAGAATGGCGGCGGCGGACGATACCATCGCGCGCACGACCCCGGTGGAGTGCCGGGGCGGGGAACGTCGCGGGCGCCGATGGCGTCGGGGGGCCATGGCAAGAGTGTAGAGGGTTTTCCACGGGCCGGGATGCGCTGCGCGGCGACGGGAGGATGGCATGGGCGTGGCACTAGAACCGGGGGCGTATCGGGCGATCTTGCTGACCAGCGGCGTGGGGGTGCTGCTGCTCGCGGCGTGCGCAGCACGGCAGCCGAAACCCCCGGGACCGGGGGCGGTTTTCGTGGTGGATGAGCCGGCGGCGTCCGCGCCGACGGCGAGGGAGGACAGGGAGCAGGAGCGGGAGCGGGTGTGGTCGCGGTCGCTGGATCCGGTCGCGCTGAGCGTGGAGGTCTGGCCGCGGATGCGCTACGTCCCGTGGGAAACCCCGCAGGGGGAAGCCGCGGCGACGATGCGGGTGGAACGGGAGACGCCGTCGGCGGCGGGGACGGGCGCCATCGAGGGGAGCGAACTGGCGTGGATCGTGCGGCGGTGGCTCATCGCGGACCAGGGGGAGGAGAGGCCCAGGACGCAGGAGGCGTTCGTGCTCGCGGCGGACGGGTCGGTCGCGCTGGCGGAGTCGGTGAACTACGGGGAGTCGGTGGTGGTGGTCTTCGAGCCGCCGATGACGGTGACGCCGGCGGGGCTCACGCCGGGGGAGACGTTCACGCAGCAGGTGCGGATGAGCGTGTACCCGATCGGGAGCGACCGCCAGAAGCCGCAGACGGCGGGGGATGCCACGCAGGAGGTGGCCTACGTCGGGGACGAGCGCATCCGGACGCCGGCGCCGGGGCCGGAGGATGGGGCGTGGCCGTCGCGGCACCTACGGAGCGTGCTGACGGTGCAGTTGGGGCCGGCGCAGGTTCGGAATGAACTGCACCAGTGGCTGGTGGACGGGGTGGGGATCGTGTCGGAGCAACGGCACGAGGTGACGTCGTTCGCGGGCGTGCCGGTGCGGAACAACCTGGAGCGATGGGCGCTGGCGGGCGCGGCGGGGGATGTGGCGAGGAACGGCGGGATCAGAACGCCCGATACACCGGACCCGGCTCGTACTCCTCCCGGAGGGCCAGCGGGGGCTTCAGCACCTCCATCGTCGCCACCAGACGGCGGTACTCCGCCGCGTGGGAGCGAGACCGCGCTTCCGCCCCCTCCGAGCCGCGACCGGCACGAATCGGCGGAAGAGTGACCATGGGGCGGGCCGCGGGGCCGCGTCCGCCGGGGATCACCGCGCCGGGCATCGGAGCAGGCGGGGGCTCGCGTCGCTGCTGCGGCTGAGGCGCTGCGACGGGCGCCGGGCGCGGGGCGGGGCGCTCCGGCCTGCGCTGCGGGCGGGGCTGGGGCCGGGCCGGGCGCTGCGGACGCTGCTGGGGGCCGGGCCAGGGTGGAGCGGGGCGGACGGGCGCGGGGAACGGTGAGGACGCCGTGCGCGCGGGGGGACGGCTCTGGGGGCTGCGGGGGAGGGCGATGGGGCCGCTGGGGCCCATGATGATGATCGGGGGGAGTTCGGACTCGCGCCGATCGGTGCGCTGGCTCTCCTGCCGGCGCTGGGCATGCTCGCGCCGGAGTTGCTCCATCTGGGCCTGGCGGCGGCGGGCGAGTTCCTCCAGGCGCATGCGGTCGGGGCTCCCCTCGTCGGGCGAGGCCGGCTCCGCGGCGGGGTCGCGCCCGGTGCGGAGCATCTCCTCGATGCGGCGCAGACGCTCGAGCTGGACTCGCTTCTTCTCGGATTGCTCCTGAAACTTCCGGATCAGCCACCCCAAGCCGGAGAGGGCCAGGAAGGCGATCACGAGAAGGATCTGGATGAGTTGGATGTTCTGCATGTCGTTCTCGGCGGGGGATCGTGGCGGCGGCGCGGGGGGCTCCTGAGGGCAGCTTAGCCGGGATCGGACAGGCCCGGGAGCAGGGCGATGAGGCGGCGCTGCGGCCCCTGCCCCCCCCCATCCCCCACGCCCCCCCCACTGCCATCGGCCGCGGCGGGCCCCTCCTCGAAGATCTCGCGGAAAGGGACGCCGAAGACCCGGCCCAGGATGTCAGCGCGGAGGGTCTGTTCCACAGGCCCCGATGCGGCGACGCGGCCGGAGTCGTCCAGAACCAGGGCGCGATCGGCGAATCTGGCGGCGGCGGTGAAGTCGTGGAGCACGACGACGACGGCGCGGCCGCGGCGGGCCTGCTCGCGGAGGACGCTCAGGGCGTGGAGTTCGTGGCGCGGGTCCATCGCGGAGGTGGGCTCATCGGCGAGGATGACCTGGCGCGGGGGCGGCTCGTCGCCGCCGGCGAGTTGGGCCAGGGCGCGGGCGAGGATGACGCGCTGCTGCTGGCCGGCGCTGAGGGTCTCGAAGGGCTCGTCGGCGCGGTCGGCGACTTCCATGGCCTCCAGTGCGGCGCGGACGGCGCCGTCGTCCGCCGGCCTGGCGAACCTCCCGAGGCGGACGACCTGGGCAACGGAAAAAGGGGCGGAAACCTGGGCGCGCTGGGGGATGTAGGCGAGCCTGGCGGCACGGGAGCGGGCGCGGATGCGGCGGGTTTTTTCGCCGTCGAGGGCGGCGACGCCGGCCTGCGGGGCCATCGCGCCCAGGAGCAGCCGCAGCAGGGTGGACTTGCCGGCGCCGTTGGGGCCGACGACGGCGGTGAGCGCGCCGGGCTCGAAGACGGCCGAAACGCCCCTGAGGACGGGCCTGCCGGGGGCGTAGGCGAACGTGATGTCCTCGGCGGTCAGGGGCATGTGGAATTGCTGGGCGTCGGCGCGGGTCATAGGCTAGCGACCCGCGGCAGTCGCGGGGAAACGGCCTCTTGAAGCGGGGGAGGGGGAGGGACCAGACCTGACCATGGCGAACACGACCAGCACGCAGACGGTGGCGGTGACGGGCGCGACGGGGTTTGTCGGCCGGTACGTGGTGCGGGCCCTGCTCGAGCGCGGCCATACGGTCCGGGCGCTGGCCAGGACGGCGGAATCGGCCCGGGGGACGCTGCCGGCGCACGCGAGGCTGACGGTCGTGCAGGGGAATGTGGTGGAGGCGGGGGTGCCGGCGGAACTGCTGCGCGGGGCGACGGCGTGCATCCACCTGATCGGGATCATCCGCGAGGCGGGGGGCGGGCAGACGTTCCAGCGGGTGCACGTGGAGGCGACGCAGGCGGTGGTGGACGCCTGCCGCGAGGCGGGGGTGGGGCGGCTGCTGCACATGTCGGCGCTGGGGGCGGGGCCTGAGGGGCCGTCGAAGTATCAGAAGACCAAGTGGGAGGGGGAGCAGGTGGTGCGGCGGTCGGGCCTGGCGTGGACGATCTTCCGGCCGTCGATCATCCACGGGGCGGAGGGGGAGTTCATCCAGATGGTCAAGCGGATGTGCTCCGGGCAGGAGTTGCCGTACTACTTCCTGCCGTACTTCTCGAGGCCGGGGCCGGCGGACACGCGGGTGCCGCTGGGCGCCAGCGCGTGGGAGTCGGCGAAGGTGCAGCCAGTGGCGGTGGAGGACGTCGCGGCGGCGTTCGTCGCCGCGCTGGAACGGCCGGTGACGATCGGGGAGATCTACAACCTCGTGGGGCCGGACGTGATGGACTGGCCGCAGATGCTGACCTTCCTGCGGGACGCGATCCCGAGTTGCCACTCGCGGCTGGAGCCGTGGCACATCCCCGGGACGCACGGGGCGATGATCGCCAGGGCGGCGAAGGTCTTCGGGCTCGGCGGGCTGCTGCCGTTCGACGAGGGCCAGGCGCTGATGGCGATGCAGGACTCGGTCTCGGAGACGGGCAAGGCGAGGGCGCACCTGGGGGTGTCGCCGCGGCCGTTCCGGGAGGCGGTGGCGGCGTACGCGGGGCGTGTCTAAGATTCGGGGTTCGAGGGGCTCGGGGATGTGACCGTCGGCGCCGTGCCGAATCTCCTTCCATGACCTCATCGATCGTTTTGCACCCGGCGGCTGTCCCCGCGCGCCCAGCGAGGAGCGGGTAGGCTGAGGGGGGAGTATCCATATGCCACTGAAGTACGCCCAGCGTCTGCTGGACCACCTGCAGCACGAGGACTACGAGCCGGGGCCGGTGTCGCGCCTGGCGGAGGACCTCGGGATCCCGCCGGAGCAGGCGGCGGAGTTCAACGCGGCGGTGAGGACGATGGCCGAGCGCGGGGACGTCGTGATCGACGACCGCGGGACGGTCCGCCTGCCGCGGATGCCGGACGAGATCATCGGCACGTTCAAGAAGAACCAGCGGGGGTTCGGGTTCGTGGTGCCGGACAAGCCGTACCGCGAGGGGGACCTGTTCATCCCGCGCGAGGAGACGCTGGATGCGCTCACGGGCGACCGGGTGCGCGTGGCGGTGGAGCGGACGGTCCGGCGCGGGGAGCGGGACACCATCGGCATCGTGCTGGAGGTGATCAAGAGGAAGCGCAAGAGTTTCACCGGGGAGCTGGTGCAGCGAGGCGGGATGTGGCTGGTCTTCCCGGACGGGAAGGAGCTGACGCAGCCGATCGTGGTCCCCGACGCCGGCAGCAAGAACGCCAAGGCGGGCGACAAGGTCGTCGTGGAGATGACGCGGTACCCGGAAGGGAACATGACCGGCGAGGGGGTGGTGGTGCGCGTGCTCGGGGAGGCGGGCCGGCCGGACGTGGAGACGCAGGCGACGATCGCGGCGTACGACCTGCCGTCGGACGAGTTCCCGGAGGAGTGCATGGAGCAGGCCCGGCGGGCCGCGGAGGAGTTTGACGCCGCGGTCCGGGAGGGGGAGGCCAGGGGCTTCGCCGGTCGGCTGGACCTGCGCGACGAGTTCATCATCACCATCGACCCGCCGGACGCGAAGGACTACGACGACGCGATCAGCATCCGGCGGACGACGCTGCGGGACGGGAGCGTGGGGTGGGAGCTGGGCGTGCACATCGCGGACGTGGCGCACTTCATCCCGCCGGGCTCGCCGCTGGACGAGGAGGCGCGGGAGCGGGGGAACTCGGTGTACCTGCCGCGGCACGTGATCCCGATGCTGCCGGAGATCCTGTCGAACGGGATCTGCTCGCTGCAGGAGGGGGTGACGCGGTTCTGCAAGTCGGCGTTCATGACCTACGACCGGGACGGGCGGATCCGCGGCGAGGGGGTCGGGGCGACGGTGATCCGGTCGGCGAAGCGGCTGACGTACCTCGAGGCGCAGGCGCTGATCGACGGGGACCTGAAGGAGGCCGCGAGGCACGCCAGGACCGAGCCGAAGTACACCGACCAGTTGATCGCGACGCTGCGCGAGATGGACACGCTCGCGCGGGCGATCCGCGAGCGGCGGCGCAAGCAGGGGATGATCCACCTGGAGCTGCCGGAGGTGAACCTGATCTTCGACGAGAACGGGCACGTCATCGACGCCGAGCCGGAGGACGACGCGTTCACGCACACCGTGATCGAGATGTTCATGGTGGAGGCGAACGAGGTGCTGGCGCGGCTGTTCGAGGGGATGGCGGTGCCGCTGATCCGGCGGATCCACCCCGAGCCGACGCCGGGGGACATCGGCGAGCTGCAGACCTACGCCCGCGTGGCGGGGTACAAGATCCCCAAGAAGCCGACGAGGGAGGAGCTGCAGGGCCTGCTGGAGGCGACGGCGGGGACGGGCGCGGCCCGCGCGGTGCACATGGCGGTGCTGCGGACGCTGACGAAGGCGGAGTACTCGCCGGCGCTGATCGGGCACTTCGCGCTGGCGAGCACGGCGTACGCGCACTTCACGAGCCCGATCCGCCGCTACGCGGACCTGACGGTGCACCGGGCGCTGGCGGAGTACCTGCGCCGGACGGACAACGGCGTGAACCGGCCGCGGGACGAGAAGGCCAAGCGGGCGCTGGGCCGGGCGATGATGGACAGCCCGATGTGCCCGGACCACGACACGCTGGTGCAGATCTCGCGGCACATCACCAACACCGAACTCAACGCGGCGGAGGCGGAGCGGAGCCTGCGGCAGTTCCTCGTGCTGCAGCTGCTGCTGAACCACCTCGGCGAGGCGTTCGAGGGGATCGTGACGGGGGTCTCGCCGGCGGGGGTGTTCGTGCAGCTGGAGAAGTACCTGGCCGACGGGTTCATCAAGGCGGCGGACCTGCCGACGGGGGGCAAGCCGGGGCACGCGCACTTCGGCGGGCGCTGGCAGGTGGACCCGCGGACGGGGGCGCTGGTGCACCAGGGAGGCCGGAGTTTCAACATCGGCGACCGGCTGACGGTGCAGATCGCGCAGATCGACCTGGCGCTGCGGAAGATGGACCTGACGGTGGCGAACCCCGAGGCTCGCCAGGCGGGCAAGAGCAAGAAGTTCGTGGAGTCCCGCGGCGGGGGGCTCGGCGGCGGCGGGATCCTGGTGGACTGGGAGAAGATCAAATACGGCACGACCGGCGCGGAGCGGCGTGCGCAGCGGTCGCGGGCCCGCGACAAGCGCAAGGCGGACTACCGGCAGGAGCGGAAGGACAAGGGGAAGCGGTAGGCCGGGCGGATGATCTTCCTCTACCTCCCTCTCGCGTTCGGGCTCATCATCCTCGGCGTCGCGCTGGGGCAGGGGAAGGTCGCGGCGATCGGCGTGGCCATGCTGGCCGCGCCGTTTGTCCTTCTCCCGCTCGTCGGGCTCCTCGGCTCGCTCAGGGTCATCCGGGAGTTCCCGGCGGAGCGGCGCCGGTCCTCCCCCCTTCGGCGGGCCGCGCTGGCCGTCGGCGGGGGCGCGCCGGGCCTTGGCCTGCTGCTGGCGGTCGCCGCGGGCGCGGTGATCTGGCTCTACGTCTAGAGCCGGCGCGTAGGGCCGGCGCGGCCTGCTACATCGCTTCCCGCACGATGCGGTCGAGGTCCGGGACCCATCGACGCGCCGTGGAGGCGTCGAACCGCGGCGGGAGGGCGTCCAAAGCCCGCGAGGCGAGCACCGCCTCCACCACGGCCTTGACGACCCGCTCCGGGGCGACGGCCCCGTGCGACCAGTACTCGTAGTCCGCCCATGAGAGGGTGACGTCGTGGCGCGTCGGCTCGGCCTCCTGCCCGCGGCCGGGGCCGCCGCTCTCGACCGCGACGCGGAACACCCACCCCCGCGGCGCCTCCATCTCGGTCTCCACGCGAACCGCTGCCACGCATCGACTCCTCGCCGGTACCATGACCGGTCCGGGTAGGCTACCCGGCCCCGCGTGCGGACGCCGCCGCTCCCCCTAGCCCCCCATCCCCCCACCCCCCCACTGCTCTCCCATGGCCTTCATCATCGAGATGATCAAGCTCGGCCTGGCGAACCTCCGCCGGCACCTGCTGCGGTCGATCCTGACGGCGCTGGGCATCATCCTGGGCGTCTCGGCGGTCATCGCGATGGTCTCGATCGGGGAGGGGTCGAAGCGGGAGGCGCTGGCGCAACTGGAGCGCCTGGGGGCGAAGAACATCATCGTGCGGTCCCAGCCGCCCCCGCAGGGGCAGCAGCAGGGAGGGCAGCAGCGGTCGTTCATGCTCCGCTACGGGGTGACGCGGCAGACGCTGGCGGTGCTGCGGGAGAGCCTTCCGGGGCTCACGCACATCGTGCCCGTCAAGGCGGTGGGGAGCCAGGTCCTGCGGGGGGACAAGCGGCAGACGAGCCAGGCCTTCGGCGTCACGCCGGAACTGGCGGAGGTGGCGAACCTGCGCGTGGAGCGGGGGCGGTACCTGACGCGGCAGGACCTTGAAGAGCAGGCGATGGTGGCCGTCATCGGGCACGAGGTGGCGCGGCAGTACTTCCCGTTCGAGGACCCGATCGGCGAGACGATCCGGATCGACCAGAAGGTCATGCGGGTGGTGGGGGTGCTGGCGCCGGTGGGGCTCAGCGGGGGGGCGGGGGCGGCGCTGATCGGGCGGGACCTGAACCTGGACGTGCACATCCCGCTGACGACGGCCAACAGCGTCTTCGGGGACCGGATCTTCCGCAGCGAGAGCGGGTCGCGCCAGGCGTCGGAGGTGGAGATCACCGAGATCTACCTGGTGGCGCCGACGCGCGAGGAGGTGATGACCTACGCGGAGCTGGCCCGGCGGGTGCTGAGCGTGCGGCACCCGGAGATGCGGGACATCTCGATGATCGTGCCGTACGAGCTGCTGGAGAGCGCCCGCAAGAGCGCGCTGACGTGGAACCTGGTGCTGGGCTTCATCGCGGGGATCTCGCTGCTGGTGGGCGGGATCGGGATCATGAACATCATGCTCGCGTCGGTGACGGAGCGGACGCGGGAGATCGGCATCCGGCGGGCGCTGGGGGCGACGCGCAAGCACATCACGTGGCAGTTCCTGATCGAGACGGGGGTGCTCAGCGCCATCGGCGGGGTGATCGGGGTGGCGCTGGGGGTGGGCGGGAGCCTGCTGTTGGGGTGGGGCGTGCCGCGGCTGCCGCGGGCGCCGCTGATCGGCAAGTACTTCGACGCGAACATCGCGATGCCGACGCAGATCACGACGTGGTCGATCGCGCTGGCGTTCGTCGTCGCGGCGGCGACGGGGCTGATCTTCGGGATCTACCCCGCGCTGAAGGCGGCGAAGCAGGACCCGATCGTGGCGCTGCGGCACGACTGATGAGGCGGCGTGCTGCGGCGCGTTCCCGTGCGGGCGCACGTTGCAGGGCGGAACGCGGGGAAGAAGGGCGGGGTGGGGACGCAGAGGTCGCAGAGAACGCGGAGGAGAAGGGGAGGGGGGGCGAGGGAGCACCGGATCATGCGGTGCAGGAGACTCGGTGCGCTGCTGCCCGCCGGCCTCGCGTTCTTCTCTGCACCAGTCCAATCTGGCTGTCTGCCTCTGCGTCCCTCTGCGATCTCTGCGACCTCTGCGTTCCAGCCCTCTCTCTTTCGTCTCCCACGCGTCCCCTGGTCCGCCCGCGTTTGGCTTCTTGAACCTTCGGGCGCATGGGAACGTCCGTCCGCGGGCTTGCGCCCGCGGCTCCCTGGGGGGACGGGAAACGAGCGGGGGGCGGGAAAGAAAACAACCCGGGCGGTAGGGGCCCGGGTTGCCGGTCTGCCGGGTTGACGGGCGAGGTTCAGGTCGCCGAGTTGTCGCCGCCGGGGTGGCCGACGGCTTCCTCGTCGTCGTCCTCGTCGTGGGCGGCCTCGGCCTCCATCTTGGCGAGGGCGGCCCTGGCCTCGGCGTCGGCGGCGGCGGCCGCGGCCTCCTCGGAGATGCCCTCGCGGGCGGCCTTCTCCTTGGCGAGGCGGCGCTTGACGGCCTCGACCTTGGCCTTGTCGGGGGCGAGGATGATGCTCGCCTGGCGGCCCATCCAGCGGGGGGTCTGCTCGACCTTGGCGATGTCGGACAGCGAGTCGGCGAACATCTTCAGGCGGTCCAGGCCGATCTCCTTGTGGGCGATCTCACGCCCGCGGAAGCGCTGCGAGACGAGCACCTTGTGCCCGGCCATGAGGAAGCGGCGCGCCTGGTCGATGCGGATCTGCACGTCGTGGATGTCGATCTTCACCGACCGACCCAGACGCACCTCCTTCATCTCCGTCGCCCTGCTCGCCGCCCGGCTCTTCTGCTCCCTCTTGGACTGCTCGTACTTGTACTTCCCGTAGTCCATGATCTTGCAGACCGGCGGGCGGGCGTCGGGGGAGATCTCGACGAGGTCGAGCCCGGCCTGGTCGGCCAGGCGCATCGCCTCGGACGTCTCGATGACGCCGATCTGCTCGTTGTCGGGGCCGATGACGCGGATCGGGCTGATCCGGATCATGTGGTTGACGCGGGTGCGCCGGGGAGCGGACTGGTCGCGGAAAGATGGACGATTGATGGCTCGGGTCTCCTAACGAGGATCCAGGATCGGGGGCCGGCCTGGCCGGGGCGTAAGCACCGCCCGGGCCCCGCAACGGCGCGGGGCCCGCCCGAAGGTCGGCTTATGGGGGAGCGGCCGGTTCATGCCAACGCATCAACAGCCAAGCTCGACAGACCCGGAAAGGTACGGGCTTGCATGCTCAACTGGACGCGACTCCGACGGACCCGCCGCGGCCGGCGACACGCCGGCCCAACGGGTGAATTTGTACCCTCCCCCCCCCCACCGTGCAAGCAAACTTCCTCGCGTTCTCGGGGCGTGCCGGCCGCCGCCCCCCCGGAACCGGCGCCATCCCCCGGCGATCCCCTGGCCCGGGGGCGGGTCGCCCGGAGGCGCGGGGACGGCCGCGGGCCGGGGGCTTTAGCCACGGAAGAAGAGCACCACGTTCAGGATCACGCTGATCATGAACAGGCCGAGCATGACGTAGAAGAGCATCTCGAAGAGTTTGGGCCGCCCCTCCTGCTGGGTCTTGTCCACCGCGAGCTGGCCGGGGGCCGCGGCCTCGGCCTGGGCGAGGGAGGTGAGGTCGACGGCCCCGATGTCCTTGTGGGCGATGGGCGGGGGCTTGCCCTGCCGGATGGCCCGGAGGTCCACGAGCAGGTCGCGGCAGTTGAGGTACCGGTCCTTGGGGTTCTTGGCCATCATCATCTCGATGACCTCGGAGATCCCCGCGGAGAGTTTGGGGTTGACGTGGTCCGGCGGGACCAGATCGGCCTTGAGGTGCTTGTGCATGACGGCGGAGGGGCTCTTGCCGTCGAAGGGGACGTTGCCGGTGACCATGTGGTAGAGGGTGGCGCCGAGGGAGTAGATGTCCGCGGGGGGACCGATCTTGAGTTCGCCGCGGATCTGCTCGGGGCTGATGTAGTACGGGGTGCCGAAGGCCTTTCCGGCCTCGGCCTCGGCGGCCTCCTTGTCGCTGATGGCCCGCGCCAGGCCCATGTCGGCGAGTTTGGCGACCCCCTCCCGGGTGATCATGATGTTCTTGGGCTTGACGTCGCGGTGGATGAGGCCCTTGGAGTGGGCGTGCTCGAGGGCCTCGGCGATCTGGATGACGATGTCGATCGCGTCGGCCTCGCTGAAGCGCTTGTGCTTGACGATGTCGTCGTAGACGGTGCGGCCGTCCACGTACTCCATGACGAAGTAGTGGTACTCGCCGGTGTTGCCGACGTCGTAGGCCTGGACGATGTTGGGGTGGTTGAGCTGCGCGGCGGCGCGGCCCTCGGCGTAGAAGCGCTCGATGAACTGCGGGTTGGTGGAGAACTTGCGGGGGAGGACCTTGATGGCGACGAGGCGGTCGAGGCTGAGCTGGCGGGCCTTGAAGACGGTGGCCATGGCGCCGGCGCCGAGCTTGCCGAGGACCTTGTAGCCGGGGATCTGCTGGCCGGAGCGCTCCGCCTCGACCTGGGCCCGGATCCGCTCGAGCTGGCGCTTGGTGATGTAGTCGTTCTCGACCAGCAGCTCGGCGAGGGAGCGGTGGTTGTTCTCCTGGATGAGCAGGCGGGCCTGCTCGATGCACTGCTGGACCTCCTCGGAGGTCGCCAGGCCCTGGTCCACCACGATCTTGCCGATGATGGTGTCCACGTTGGTCCCCCCCTTGGTGCGGTCGCGGGAGGGGAGGCGTTGGCCGTCCTCGGGGGGCGTCGGGCCGGTGGAGGCGGCGGCATCGGCGCGGGCGGCCTCCTCGACCGCCCCGCTCTCCATGGGGGAGGTCTCGGTGAGGTCCGGTTTATGAGGGAGCCTGCTCATCTCGTCCAACCCCACGCCCGCCGTGCCACGGGGGACAATCCCCGTATTCCCCGACATCGGCCCATTTTGTTACCCGCCCAACCGTCAAACAGAGGGGCAACGTAAGTCGTCCCCGGGCCGGAGTCAATCGTCTGGATCGGGGGGAGACTCCAACAAGCGTACGCCGGGGCGGGGAGGGCAGTTCCTCCTCCGGACCTTGGGGAAAGCCTTGGGGCCCTCCCCCGACGTGGCGGGGATCGGAAACCCGAAGCCAGGATCGGCGGCTGCGGCATCACAGAACACCGCTCTGCGTTCGTCGCCGGCACGGACTCCCGCGAAGCCCGTCCGAGGCGGCATGCCCACGCTGGTCGGCCCCGGCCGGGGATAGGCCCCGGCTGGACAGACGATCCGCCTTGCTGCATAATGCACGAGTCGGTCGGATGGTCCCTGTGGAGTTATGGTCGGCCCCAGGGGACCGAGTCGCGGGTCGTTCTGACCCGGGCCGCGGCATCGCCGCGGCGGCGGCTTCACCCGAGCAGTACTGCCGGCATGCCCTCTGAAGCGTCGTTCTGATCTGGATTTTCATGAAGATGAACAACAGGAGTCCGTCGGCCTCGGCGCGCCCCTCGCCGAAACGTGGCGGGGCTCCGCGCTCCGACTCGAAGATTGGAGCGGGAGCGTCAGGATGTTGAGCGACCGTCACGACCGTCGCCCCGGACTGTGGACCATGACTATGCGCACACGACGATCGGTCGCCATGCGGCTCGGCGGCGTGCACCTGGGAGACCCAAGATGAGAAGGAACCGCGGCTTCACACTGATCGAGCTGCTCGTCGTCATTGCGATCCTGTCGCTGCTGGTGTCGATCCTGATCCCGGCGATCGGCAAGGCGAGGATGGCGGGGCGCAAGGTGATCTCGGTGGCCAACCTCGGCCAGATCAACGCCGCGTCGCGCATGTACGCGGACGACAACAAGGGCTTCATGCCGATCACGGGCACCACGACGACTCGCGGCATCGGCAATCCCGGCGAGCCGGTCTCCGCATGGTGCACCTGGAGCTTCGGCGGCAAGAACAACGACGGCTACTGGTACACCTACCAGGCCGGCTACTTCGATGTCGAGGCCGCGGATCGCCCGCTGAACCCGTACCTCTATCCGGAGATCGTCTGGGAGGCGCCCGATCCCCCCGGCCGCCTTGCGGCCAACCACCCAGCCCGCAAGACGCAGGAAGCGCCTGTCTTCCGCGATCCGAGCGACAAGTTCACCCGTCAGCGCACCTGGCCCAACGAGACGCCGACGATTTCCAGTTACGACGACGTCGGCACGAGCTACCACTGGAACTACTACTGGTACTACCGGCCGCCGGCGGGCATTCCCGTCGGGAACCGCTCCTTCCAGTGGGGCACGCGGCAGATGCGGATCGCCGAGAACTTCATGTCGGCCCGGTTCGTCTGGGTCTATGACCAGATCGCCGACGTGATCGTGCACCCCGATCACGCCAACCGGAGCTTCGTCAACGGTTACGGCGACATCAACCGCGCGATCCTTGGGTTCCTCGACGGCCACGCCGCGTACATGCCGATGCGCTCCGGCCAACAGAGCGGGCCGGGCTATACGCTCCTGTTCCAGTTCCAGCGCCGCGATAACGCTCCCTGACCCCATCCCCGAACTCATCAGCACGTGAACGGAACATGGCGAACCTCTCCCAGAAAGACAAGAAACTCATCGTCATAGCGATCATCCTCCTGCTCGCCGCGGGCGGGATCTTCGCCTGGCAGCAATCGCGGTCTCTGAAGCCCGGCGCTGTGCTCATCCACGACGACGCCCCAGCGGCGGCGGATGGTGGAACCGCCGGCGGTGAGGACGATTCAATCGCCGTTGAAGAGCTCGAAAGACTGGATCGGGGTCGGGTTCCGCCCACGGGCGGCTCCCGGATTATTGCAGACGACGAACACTAGCGAACAGCGCCTGCACACACGTCACGCCGCGCATCCGGAATAATCACCGGGTGCGTTTTTCTCGTCGGCCATTCGAGCAGGAGGTTCCCATGCCCCACATCGCCCTGATCCTCTCCGGCTGCGGCGTCTTCGACGGCTCCGAGATCCACGAGGCGGTCAGTTGCCTGATCCACCTGAGCCGGGCGGGCGCCGAGGTCTCGTGCTTCGCCCCGGACATCCAGGCCCCGGTGGTCAATCACCTGACGGGGATGGAGGAGCCGGGGCAGACGCGGTCGGTGCTGGTGGAGTCGGCGCGGATCGCGCGGGGGAAGATCCGGCCGCTGTCGGAACTCGACCCCGCGGCGTTCGACGGGGCGGTCTTCCCCGGCGGGTTCGGGGCGGCGAAGAACCTGTGCGACTTCGCCGCGGCGGGGGCGGCGTGCGAGGTGCACCCGGAGGTCGAGCGGGTGATCAAGGCGTTCCACGCGGCGGGCAAGCCGGTGGGGATGTGCTGCATCGCCCCGGTGCTGGCCGCGAGGGTGCTGGGGAAGGGTCGCGGCGGGCCGGGGGTGAGCGTGACGATCGGCAACGACGCCGGCGCGGCCGCGGCGATCGGCGCCATGGGCTCGACGAACGTCGAGAAGCCGGTGACCGAGGCGCACGTGGACGAGGCGAACGCGGTGGTGACGGCGCCGGCGTACATGTACGGCGAGGCGCCGGTGCACGAGGTGTACGAGGGGATCGGGCGGATGATCGAGGGGGTCCTGGCGCGGATCGGGGCGGCGGGGAAGAGGTAAGGTCAGGAAAAGGGACAGAGGGACAAAGGCACAAGGGCACAGAGTGAAGAGGCGCTGAGGCGTCCGCCCGCACAGTCTTCACTCGGTGCATTCGTGCCTCTGTCCCTCCGCCCGTCCCCTGTCCCCGCTCCGCGGCCCCACTACCATCCCCCCTGTCGTCTGAAACGGCCGCCACCCGCTCGCGACCGAGACCCCGCCGATGCTCGTGACCGAACGCCGCCCCCGTGTCCTGAAGTGGTTCCACGCGGGGCCGCTGCTGTACGGGGACTGGGGGACGAGCCGGCTGTACGTGCTGGGGCTGGCGTTCTTCTTCACGGCGCACGCGTCGGTGATCTTCCTGGGGGCGATCGGGGTGCTGATGGCGGTGGTCGCGTGGGCGTACACGGTGATCTGCCGGTGCTTCCCCGACGGCGGGGGCGTGTACACCGCGGCGAGGCAGGTGAACCCGGTGGTGGGGATCGTCGGGGGGACGCTGCTGCTGGGGGGGTACATCGTCACGACGGCGATCTCGGTGGTGGTGGCGTTCCGCTACTTCGGCGTGCCGCGGGAGGTGACGCCGGCCCTGTCGGTGATCACGATTCTCGCGATCGGGGTGGTCAACTGGTTCGGGGCGCGGAACGCGGGGCGGTTCGCGCTGGTGATCGCGGTGACGACGCTGGGGGTGTCGCTGGTGGTCGCGGTGCTGTCGCTGCGGTTCGTCGGCGACGGGCTGCGGACGATCTCGCTCGGGGACATGCCGCCGCCGGGGCGGGCGTGGGTCGCCTTCGCGCACATCTGCCTGGCGATGTCCGGGATCGAGGCGGTGGCGAACATGACCGGGCTGATGCGCCGGCCGGTGGCGCGGACCGCGCACCGGACGATCTGGCCGGTGCTGATCGAGGTCGTGACGCTGAACATGGTCTTCGGCCTGGCGCTGGCGGGGCTGCCGGCGCTGCTGGGGGTGCACGCGCCGGACGCGGCGACCTACGCGGGGGTCGCGCTCCCGGACTCGGTCGTGCAGTACCGCGACGCGGCGATGCGGCTGCTGGCGACCGAGAGCGGGCGGGCGTGGCTGGGCGAGGAGGCGGGGGCGGCGGTCGGGACCGTCGCGGGGGCGGTCTTCGGGCTGCTGCTGCTGTCGGCCGCGAACACGGCGATCATGGTGATGGTCTCGGTGCTGTACTCCATGGCGCAGGACCGGGAGTTGCCGCGGCCGCTGACGCGGCTGAACTACTCTGGGGTGCCGTGGGTGGGGCTGGTGGCGGCGTGCGCGGCGCCGGCGGTGGCGGTGGTGCTGGAGCAGGACGTCGAGGTGCTGGCGGCGCTGTACGTCGTCTGCGTCTGCGGCGCGATCACGACGAACATTCTCTCGTGCGCGGCCAATCGCGCGTTGCCGATCGCGGTGTGGGAGCGGGGCGGGATGTTCGCCGTGGGGACGCTCCTGCTGGCGATCACGATGACGATCCTCCTCACCGAGCGGGACGCGGCGGCCTTCGCCGCGGGGCTGACGGGGACGGTGCTGACGCTGCGGTACGGGCGGCGGCGGATCGCGGAGCGAGAGGCCCCGCCGGTCCCCGAGCCGGAGCGGGGGTGGCTGGCGGTGCTGCGCGAGAAGCCGGTGGAGATCGACCCGTCGCGGCCGCGGATCATGCTCGCGGCCCGCGGGCGCTACCAGGCGGAGTTCGCGGTGGACCTCGCCCGGCGGCGCGGGGCGACGCTGTTCGCGATCTACGTCCGTACGCTGCGGGTAGTGGACCTGGCGCCGGGGGCGGTGCCGAAACTCGAGGACGACGAGCAGGCGGTCGAGTCGCTCGGGTACGTCGCGCTGCTGTCGCGGCAGTACCGCGTGCCGTTCGTTCCGATCTACGTCGCCAGCGCGGACATCGCCGAGGAGATCCTGGACTACACGGTGACCTTCGGGTGCGACACGCTGATCCTGGGCAAGACCCGGCGGCGGGCCTTCGCGCGGGCCCTGGAGGGGGACGTGGTGACGAAGATCGCGCAGAACCTCCCCGACGGGGTGGCGCTGATCACGCGCGAGCCGACGCCGCACCCGCTGCCGCCGCCGCCGGAGCCGGAGGCGACGCCGGACGGGGGGGGCGCGGCGCCGGCGGAGGGGCCGGGGCGCGAGCCGGGTGCGACGGACGGAGCCGAGCCGCCGGCGGCGTGAGATGGTGCGGCCTTCCGGGCCGTGTCATCCGTGCCGTCGCACGCAACCGACAGGCAGCGGGCAGGCGAACCGCGACGACACGAGGTGGGAGCCCGCGCCGCGTCAGGGGGCGGGCGAGCCTCGCTCCGTGCCGCCTGCTACGCTCCCCGTGATGGACATGGAAGTCTCACCCGAGCACGCCCGCGGCCGCGGCCGCGCGACCGTACCGAGCGCCGAGGAGATCCTCGGCGGCCTGACCGACTCCCAGCGCCGGGCCGTCACGCACACCGAGGGCCCGCTGCTGGTCCTGGCGGGGCCGGGCTCGGGGAAGACGCGCGTGATCACCCGCCGGATCGCGTACCTGATCGCGTGCGGGATCCCGCCGTGGCAGATCCTGGCGCTGACGTTCACGAACAAGGCCGCGGCGGAGATGCGGGAGCGGGTCGCGCACCTGCTGGGCGAGGGGCGGGCCGTGCGGGGGCTGACGATCTCGACGTTCCACTCGCTGTGCGGGCGGCTGCTGCGGCGGTGGGCCGAGGCGGGGGCGGCGGAGGGGGTGTGGGAGGGGCGGACGCTGGACCCGAACTTCGCGATCTTCGACGACGCCGACCAGATGGCGCTGATGAAGAAGACGCTGAACGAACTCAACCTGAGCACGACGAACTGGCCGCCGCGGTCGGTGCTCTCGCGGATCAGCGCCGCGAAGAACGACCTGATGGACGCGGCGGCGTTCGCGGCGCAGGCGGGGGACTTCTACACGCGGTCGATGGCGCAGATCTACAAAGCGTACGAGGCGGCGCTGCGCCGGGCCAACGCGGCGGACTTCGACGACCTGCTGCTGCTGACGGCGGAACTGCTCAAGAAGAGCAGGACGGTGCGGGAGGCGTGCCGCGAGCGGTGGCGGTACCTGATGATCGACGAGTACCAGGACACGAACAAGGCGCAGTTCGTGATCGCGTCGCTGCTGGCGGGGGAGGCGGGCGGCGGGGAGGGGGGCGGGCCGAACATCTGCGTGGTGGGCGACCCGGACCAGTCGATCTACGCCTGGCGCGGGGCGGACATCAGCAACATCCTGGAGTTCGAGAAGCACTACCCCGGGGCGGAGGTGATCGCGCTGGGGGAGAACTTCCGGAGCACGGGGCACATCCTGGGGGCGGCGGACGGGCTGATCCGGCGCAACACCCTCCGCAAGCACAAGGACCTGTACACGTCGAACCCGGAGGGGAAGAAGGTGGAGGTGGTCCTCTGCCGCGACGAGCACCACGAGGCGTCGCTGGTGGTGGACTGGTTCCGTTCGCTGCACGGGGCGGAGAGCGAGGACGCGCCGCCGGGGCGGGGGGCGATCTCGTGGAAGGACTGCGCCGTCTTCTACCGGACCAACGCGCTCAGCCGCGTGGTGGAGGACGCGATGCGCAACGCCGGGATCCCCTACGTCATCGCCCGCGGCACGGCGTTCTACCAGCGCGAGGAGATCAAGAACGCCCTGGCGTACCTGCGGGTGCTGGCGAACCCCGCCGACAGCGTCTCGCTGGCGCGGATCATCAACACGCCGACGCGCGGGATCGGGGAGGCGACGTGGGCGAGGATCGAGGCCGCGGCGGCGGAACTGGGGCTGACGGCCATCGACGCGCTCCGGCGGGCGGCGGGCGGGTCGATCCACGTCGAACTGACCTCGCGGGCCAGGGCGGCGATCGCGAAGTTCTGCGAGATGTTCGACGCGTGGACCGGCGGGGGGTCGTTCCTGGGCGTGGGCGTGCCCGAGACGCTCGCGGAGCTGGTCGAGCGGGTGATCCGCGAGTCGGGGCTGGAGGCGATGTACAAGTCCGGTCGCACCGACACCGACGAGGAGCGGCTCGAGAACCTCGCCGAACTCGTCTCCTCCGCGGCGGACTTCGAGCAGAACTACGACCCCGGCAGCGACCCGGCGAACGACCTCGTGCCGGCGGCGGGCGCTGCCGCGGCGGATGGTGCTGCGGGGGGCGATGCGGCGGCCGCGGCGACGGATATAGACGACTTCCTGCCGCTCGATGAGTACGCCGACGACTTCCTCCCCCCACCGCCCCCGCCCTCGACGGCGGCGCCCGCTGCGCCGGCGGTGGCGCCGGCGACGGAGCCCCCCCCACTGCTCGCGCTGCTGCGGGCGTATCTGGAGCGGGTCACGCTCGTGGCGGACTCGGACGCGATCGACCCGGCGCAGGGGGCGGTGACGCTGATGACGCTGCACGCGGCGAAGGGGCTGGAGTTCCGGGCCGCGGCGCTGATCGGGCTGGAGGAGGGATGCCTGCCGCACTCGCGGGCGCAGGAGAGCAACGCGGAACTGGAGGAGGAGCGGCGGCTGTGCTTCGTCGGCATCACGCGGGCGATGGAGCGGCTGCTGATCACCTCGGCGAAGTACCGGACGTTCCGCGGCCAGAGCGAGCGGACGATCCCGAGCCGGTTCCTGGAGGAACTGCCGCCGCAGCACATCACGCTCTCGGACCAGGCGGACCTTGGGGCGTGGGAGGATGACGACGGCTTCGGCGGGTACGGCAGGAGGGGGCGCGGCGGCCGCGGGGAGCCGGGGTGGGGCGCTTCGCGCGGCTCGTACAACCTGTCGCCGCGTCCGCAGGCAAGAGCGGCGTCGCAGGGCCCCGGCAAGCCGCCGATCCCGGTGGGCGCGACGGTCCGCCACCCGCAGTTCGGCCTGGGGACCGTGCAGTCGGTCACCAGCGGGGCGAACGCGCGGGCGAGGATCCGGTTCCGCGACGTGGGCGAGAAGACGATCGTGCTCGAGTACGCGCGGCTGCAGGTCGTCAGCACGCCGGACTTCTGAGTCGGCCTGTGGCTGCGTCGCGCCGGGGAGGCTGAGCGTCTATTCACGATGGGCGGCTCTTCTGCACTCTGCATGAAGAGGCGGGAGCGCTTCAACGCGAAGGCCGCGAGGAGCGCGAAGAAGGGCGGAAGAGAAGAGAAATACAGGAACACAGAGGTCACAGAGGGGAGGCGGATTGGCGCGGCCTTGGGTCCTCGCACGCGTACGGGCGAAGGGGCGTCAGCGCCTCTTCGCACTCGGGTTGCGCTGCTGCCGTTCGCCTCTCCCCGATCCCTGTCATCCTCCGTGACCTCCGTGGATCTCCGTGACCTCTGTGTTCCCGCCTTTGTTCACGCCGTTCTTCGCGCTCTTCGCGGCCTTCGCGTTGAAATGGCCTCTGCCTTCTCTGTGATTCCTCTGCGTCTCCGGGACTCTGTGGCGGGGCTCGTTCCTGTGCGGTCATGGCGAGGGGAGCGTTCAGGACGAGCGTCCGGCGCGGGGAGTCCGAGCCAGGTTCGCGCTTGGGTTTCCCCGTCGGATGAGGCTTTCACGTCGTAGCGGCAGCGCTCGGGGTATCGTTCGCTCGGGGAGCCTGTGGGAGGCGCGATGGGGTACCTGGACATCAAGGACTACGGGCTGATCGGCAACATGCGCTCGGCCGCGCTCGTGGGGCTGAACGGGTCGATCGACTGGCTCTGCCTGCCGCGGTTCGATTCGCCGAGCGTCTTCGCGGCGATCCTGGATGACGAGAAGGGGGGACGCTTCAGCATCGCGCCCGCCCGGGACGGGGCGGTGCACCGGCAGTTCTACTGGCCCGAGACGAACATCCTCGTCACCCGGTTCCAGTTTCCCGACGCGGTGGCGGAGTTAATCGACTTCATGCCGGTCGGGGTGCCGCACGAAGCGGAGCGGCCGCCGGAGGTGGTGCGGCTCTGCCGCGGGGTGATCGGCGAGGCGCCGGTGCGGATCCGCTGCCGGCCGGCGTTCGACTACGCGAGGGCGGCGCACGAGACGCACCTGGTGGGAACGGGGGCGGTCTTCGAGGCGGGGCTGGGCGCGGTGCGGGAGCTGGGGCTGTCCTGCACGGTTCCGGTGCGCCGCGCCGGCGACGGGGCGGTGGAGGCGGAGGTGACGCTGCGGGCGGGGGAATCGGTCGCGCTGGCGCTCAGCCACCGCCTGTCGCGCGAGAAGAAGCCGCTGGCGGTGGACGTCGGGCGGGCGCAGGTGCTGCTGCGCGAGACGCACCAGTACTGGCGGCGGTGGATCGGCGGGTGCACGTACGTGGGGCGGTGGCGGGAGCAGGTGCGGCGCTCGGCGCTGGCGCTGAAGCTGCTGACGTACGAGCCGACGGGGGCGATCGTAGCGGCGCCGACGTGCTCGCTGCCGGCGCCGATCGGCGGGGTGCGGAACTGGGACTACCGCTACACCTGGATCCGCGACGCGGCGTTCATCGTGTACGCGCTGATGCGGGTGGGGCTGACCGGCGAGGTGGACGCGTTCATGTCGTGGATCGACGAGCGATGCCACGAACTGGAGCCGGAGGGGATGCTGCTGCCGGTGTACGGGATCGACGGCCGCCACGACCTGCCGGAGGAGGAACTGACGCACCTGGAGGGGTACCGCGGGTCTCGCCCGGTGCGCATCGGCAACGGGGCGTACACGCAGCTGCAGCTCGACATCGCCGGGGAACTCATGGACTCGGTGTACCTGTACAACAAGTACGCCGAGCCGGTGACGATCGACCTGTGGGACAACCTGACGCGGATCCTGGACTGGGTGTGCCGCAACTGGACGCGCGAGGACCTGGGGGTGTGGGAGGTGCGGGGGCCGGCGCGGCAGTTCGTGTACTCGAAGGTGATGTGCTGGGTCGCGCTGGACCGCGGCGTCCGGCTGGCGGACCGGCGTGCGCTCCCGGGGCCGGTGGCCCGCTGGCGGCGGGCGCGGGACCGGATCTTCCGGGAGGTGCTGACGCGCGGGTACGACCCGGAGCGCCGGACGTTCCTGCAGCACTACGACGGGGGCGGGCTGGACGCGGCGAACCTGGTCATGCCGCTGGTCTTCTTCATGTCCCCCAACGAGCCGCGGATGCTCGGGACGATCGACGCGATCATGCGGCCGTACCGGGACGGGGGGCTGCTGGCGGACACCCAGGTCTTCCGCTACCACCCGGAGGAGACGGACGACGGGCTGCCGGGGCAGGAGGGAGGGTTCAACATGTGCACCTTCTGGCTGATCGAGGCGCTGACGCGGGCGGGGAAGTTCGACCCGGCGCGGCTGGAGGACGCCCGCGTGCACTTCGAGAAGGTCCTCGGGTACGCCAACCACCTCGGGCTGTACGCCGAGCAGACGGGGATGCAGGGGGAGGCGCTGGGGAACTTCCCGCAGGGGTTCGCGCACCTGGCGTTCATCAGCGCGGCGTTCAACCTGGACCGGGCGCTGGGGGGGCACTGAACCGTGCGGAGAAGAAGAAGGCGGTTTCAACGCGAAGGTCGCGAAGAGCGCGAAGAAGGGCATGAAGAAAGGACGGAACGCGGAGGTCGCCGTGGGAGCAGAGGGACGCAGAGAAAGAGAAGACTAGGTGTGGGGGAGGTGGCGCACGGGTCGCGCCTGGGCGAGAGAGCGAGGCCGGCGGCCTCGTGTTCTCTTCATCAACCCGATCGTCTTCCTCTGCGTCCCTCTGCTTGCTCTGCGACCTCTGCTCCCTCTGCGACCTCTGCGTTGGGCTTCTCTCTTCTCCATCCCCGTGTTCCTGTCTTTGAAGATGCGGGCGCATGGGGATGAAAGCCCCGAGCTGGCGCTCGGGGCTCCCTTTTGTGGGGTTCTGGTGAATGGGTCAGAGCTGGCGGAGGAAGCGCAGGTCGTTCTCGAAGAGCATGCGGATGTCGGGGATGCCGTACTTGCCCATGGCGAGGCGCTCGATGCCGAAGCCGAAGGCGAAGCCGGTCCAGATCTCCGGGTCGATGCCGCAGGCCTCGAGGACGGCGGGGTCCACCATGCCGCAGCCGCCGAGTTCGATCCAGCGGGCGGGCTGGTCGGGGCGGAGGCGGATCATCATGTCGAACTCGGCGGAGGGCTCGGTGAAGGGGAAGTAACTGGGGCGGAGGCGGACCTGGGCGTCGGGGCCGAAGTAGGCGCGGGCGAAGTGGAGGAGGGTGCTCTTGAGGTCGGCCATCGTGACGCCGCGGTCGATGTAGAGCCCCTCGAGCTGGTGGAACATGAACGAGTGGGTGGCGTCCACGGCGTCGGGGCGGTAGACGCGGCCGGGGGCGACGATCTTGATGGGGCCGGCGAGGCCTCCGAAGGCGGCGGGGTCGCTCGCCGCCACCGCGGCCGCGGCCTCCATGACCCGGATCTGCACCGTGCTGGTCTGGGAGCGGAGCATGCGCGGGCGGTCGTGCTCGCGCGGGTCGTCCACGTAGAAGTTGTCGATCGGGTCGCGGGCCGGGTGGTCGGCGGGGATGTTGAGCTTGACGAAGTTGTGCTCGTCGTCCTCGAGCTCGGGGCCCTGGGCGACCTCGAAGCCCATGCGGGCGAAGACCTCGACGAGTTCTTCCCGGACGCGGGTGAGGATGTGGCGGCGGCCGAGGGCCTCGGCGTGGAGGAGGCCGGGCTCGGTGACGTCGATGGCGGGGCCGGCCGGGGCGCGGGAGGCGCCGAGTTCCGCCTGGCGGGCCCTGTAGGCCTCCTCAAGGGACTTCTTGAGCGCGTTGAGGCGCTGGCCGACCGCGGGCTTCTGCTCCTTGGGGAGGGACTTGAGGCCCTCCATGAAGGACTTGAGGCGGCCGGAGGAGCCGAGGTAGGCGATGCGCCACGCCTCGAGGGCGGCAGGGTCGGAGGCCGCCTGGAGTTCGGCGGCGGCGGTGGACTGGACCTGTTCGATCTCGGCGAGCATGGGGGCGAGTATAGGGGCGCGGCGGGTCAGGCCGTCTGCGGCTGCATCGACGCGACGATGTCGAGGATCTCGGAGGGGGAGGCGGCGCGGCAGAGTTTCTCGCGCGCGGACGCGACGCCGACGATCGCCGCGACCTGGCCGAGGAGGGCGAGCTGGACCTCCGGCTGCTCGGCGGGGGTGACGAGGAGGAAGACCAGGCGCACGGGCTCCGGGGACTCGGGGGAGAAGAGGATGCCGTCCTGGGAGCGGCCGAAGATGACCATGGGGGTGCGAAGGCCGGGGCAGCGCGCGTGGGGGATGGCGACGCCGTTGCCCAGGTCGGTGGAGTGCTCGCTCTCGCGGGCGAGGGCGAGGTCGGCGACACGGATGCCGGGGGGGAGGTCGCCCGGGGGGATGGCCGCGGCGAGTTGCCGGATGGCCTGCTCGGCGGTGGTGCCGTCGAGGTTGAGGATGATGCCGCCGGCGGCCATGGCCGCGTGGACGGTGGTGGCGGCCTGGGCGACGTGGCCGGGGGCCTGGCCGACGACCTGATCGAGGATGTCTTCGAGGGTGACGAGGCCGACGGGACGGCCGTTCTCTTCGACGATGCAGGTGGTCGCGCCCTCGCTCTGCATGCGGATCATCGCGGACTCGACGTCGTCGTCGGGGTGGACGGCGCGGAGGGGGCGGAGGAGGCGGAGCCAGTCGTCGTCGCCGGGGGGGAGCGCGATGACGTCCCTGGTGTAGAGGTAGCCGACGGCCTCGCCGGTGTTGGGGTCCACGACGGGCCAGCGGAGGAAGTCGTGGCCGGCGACGCGGGAGAGGACGGTGTCCTTGGAGGCGGTGCTGGGGAGCCAGCGGACGCGGGGCCAGGGGATCATCACGCCGCGGACGGGGATGGTCCGGACGTGGGACATGTTCTCGAGGATGAGTTGGAGGCGGAGGTTCCGGAGTTTGCGGTCGGCGGCGTCGCGGTGAACGCCGGTGTCGGCCAGGACGAGGCGGGCGAGGGCGACGGAGGCCTCGGCCTCCTCGAAGACCATGGCGGTGGCGCCGGCCTGCTCGAGGGCCTCGCGCTCGCCGAGGTAGCGGGCGCGGACGAGGATGCGGGCCTCGGGGTTCATGTGGCGGACGGCGGTGACGATCGCGGCGCGGTCGTCGGCCTGGGGGAGGGTGAGGACGACGTGGGAGGCGTTGGGCACCCCGGCCTGCTCGAGGATGGACTCGTGGGTGGCGTCGCCGAAGATGGCGGGCTGCCCTTCGGCGTTCAGGGCGGCGACGGTCTCCATGTTCATGTCGATGACGACGGTGGAGAGGCCGGCGTCGCGGAGCATGCGGTGGACGGAGCGGCCGACGGGGCCGAAGCCGATGACGACGGCGATGCGCTCGCCGCGGCGGGAGGCGTCGTCGGCCACGGCGGCGGCGGCGGCGTTCTCGCTGCGGGCGCGACGCTCGGCGCGGCCGTTGAGGAGATTCCAGAGCACCGGCCGGGCGCGGAGGAACTGCTCGATGCCGGGCAGGGCGCGGAAGATGAGCGGGTTGAGGGTGATGGAGATGATCGCGGAGGCGACCAGGACGCTGTGGCCCTCGTTGGACATCAGGCCGTGCTGGCGGGCGAGTTCGGAGAGGATGAAGGAGAACTCGCCGATCTGGGCCAGGGCCAGGGCGACGGTCAGTGCGGTGCGGACGGAGTGGCCCAGGACGGCGACGATCAGCAGGGCGGCCAGGGGCTTGACGAGGAAGATGATGCCGAGGGCGGCGGCGATCATCATCGGCTCCTCGACGAGGACGGCGGGGTCGAAGAGCATGCCGACGGAGACGAAGAAGAGGACGGCGAAGGCGTCGCGCATGGGGAGGGCGTCGGCCGCGGCCTGATGCGAGACGGGGGACTGGGCGACGACCATGCCCGCGAGGAAGGCGCCGAGCGCCATCGAGGCGCCGAAGACGAAGTAGGAGGCCGCGGCGATGGCGACGGCGATGACGAGGACGGTGAGGGTGAAGAGTTCGCGGGAGCGGAGCTTGGCGACGCGGACGAGGACCCAGGGGACGACCCTGGAGCCGCCGAACATGACGATGGCGACCAGGGCGGCGAGCTTGGCGAGCGCGATGCCGAGGGTCCAGAGGAACGAGCCGCCGGCGGCGGCCTCGTCGGCGGCGTGGGCGGCGTGGGAGGCGGCCTCCGCGGCGGCGGGGGCCTGGGCGGCGAGGTCGTCGGCGACGCCGGCGCCGAGGACGGGGATGAGGACCAGAAGGATGACGGTGAAGATGTCCTCCACGATGAGCCAGCCGACGGCGACGTGGCCCTGGGCGGAGTTGAGGACGCCGGCGTCCATGAGGACGCGGATGAGGACGACGGTGCTGGCGACCGACATCGCCATGCCGAGAACGACGCCGGTCTTCAGGGGCATGCCGAACACAGAGAAGACGACGACCGCGACGACGGTCGCGGCGAGGCTCTGGCCGACGGCGCCCGGGATGGCGACGCCCTTGACGGCGAGGAGGTCCTTGAGGTGGAAGTGGAGGCCGACGCCGAACATCAGGAGGATGACGCCGACCTCGGCGAGCTGGGTGGCGATGTGGGTGTCGCCGACGAAGCCGGGGGTGTACGGGCCGATGACGATGCCGGCGATGAGGTAGCCGACGATGGGGGAGAGCCGGAGCCACTGGGTCAGCAGGCCCAGGACCCACGCGCCGGTGAAGGCGGCGGCGATGGTGGAGATGAGCGTCAGGTCGTGCATGGGCGGCACGTTACAAAGCCGACGTTCCGCTTTCGAGAGGGAGAGGCGGCCTTTTCTGAATTTTTTTCCGGTCGCGGGGCGCGGCGCCGGCACGGGGCCGGATGGAGGCACTGGGAATCCCGCCAATGAAAAACCGCCGGGCGGGCCGGCGGTTTCGAGTGCGGTGAGCGTGTCGGGCAGCGAGCGGGTTCAGCCCGCCGCGGCCTCGGTCTCCGCGGGGGCGGCGGCCTTCGCGGCGGCCTCCTTGCGGAGCTTGGCGGCGTAGGCGGTGCGGCGGTCGGCCTGGCGGCGGCGAGTGGAGGGCTTGCCGCCGATCTCGGGGCCTTCCTCGGCGCCGACGAACTGGATGACGCAGAGTTCGGCGGCGTCGCCGATGCGGTGACGGCCGAGCTTGATGATGCGGGTGTAGCCGCCGGCCCGGTCCTTGAAGCGGGGGGCGACGTTCTCGAAGATGTGCTTGACCAGCCTGGGGGCGGCGCGGAGTTCGCCGTAGCGGTTGCGCTCGACCTGGGAGGAGTCAGGGACGTTGAAGAAGGCGCTGGCGCGGTCGCGGAGGCGGCCGACGGCGGCCTTCTCCTCGTCGCTGGCGTTCTTGGGGAGGTAGAGCCAGTCGAAGGCGCGGCGGTCGCGCCCGAGCTTGGCGATGACCAGCCGGCGCGCGTGGAGGTCGCCGCGCTTGGCGAGGGTGATGATCTTCTCGACCATCGGCTGGACGGCCTTGGCCTTGGGGATGGTCGTGGTGATCTGGCCGTGCTCGAAGAGGGCCGCGGCGAGGTTGCGGAGGGTGGCCGTGCGATGGGCGGTGGTGCGGCCCAGCCGGTACCCGGCTCGTCTGTGACGCATGGGAAAACTCCCGAAAAGTCGGACTGTCCGCCGCGGGCCCGTGCCGGCCCGTGGGGGAGGGGATGGTAGGCGGGTCAGGCCTCCGGAGCGGTGGTGGTGGTGACGCCTTCGGGGAGCTCCATCCCGAGGTCCAGGCCGAGCTCCTCGAGCTTGCGCTTGACCTCGCGGAGGCTGGTCCGGCCGAAGGAACGGAGTTTGAGCAGGTCGGCCTCGGTGCGGATGACCAGGTCGGCGACGGTGTTGATCCGGGCGGACTCCAGGCAGTTGGAGGCCCGGACGGAGAGGTCCATCTGGCTGATGGGCATGTTGAGCTTGCGGATGAGTTCCTCGTCGACGCTGGCGGCGGCGGCGGCCTCCTCGCTGACGAGTTCCTGGCCGATGTCGGCGAGCTGGACGAAGGGGTTGAGGTGCTTGCGGAGGATCTTGGCCGCCTCGACGATGGCCATCTCGGGGGTGACGGTGCCGTTGGTCCAGACGTCGAGGATGAGCTTGTCGTAGTTGGTCTTCTGGCCGACGCGGGTCTCCTCGACCTTGTAGCGGACGCGGAGGACGGGGGAGTAGATGGCGTCAACGGGGATCAGGCCGATCTCCTGGTCCTCGTTGCGGTTGTACTGCTCGGAGGCGGGGACGTAGCCGCGGCCCTTGCCGACGTGCAGCTCCATCTCGAAGTCGACCTTGTCCGTGAGGGTGCAGAGGACGAGGTCCTTGTTGAGGATGTTGACGGCGGTGTCGGCCTCGATGAGTTCGGCGGTGACCTGGCCGGGGCCGGTGGCGGCGAGCCGCATGACGCGGGGCTCGTCGGTCTCGAGCTTGACGACGAGGCTCTTGACGTTGAGGACGATGTCCGTCACGTCCTCCAGGACGCCGGGCAGGGAGGAGAACTCGTGCTGGGCGCCCTTGATCTTGATGGCGGTGACGGCCGCGCCCTCGAGGCTGGAGAGGAGGATGCGGCGGAGGGAGTTGCCCACCGTGGTGCCGAAGCCGCGTTCGAAGGGCTCGACGATGAAGCGGCCGAAGACGTCGGACTTGAACCTGGGATCGGAAACGACCTTGGAGGGAAGCTCCAGACCGCGCCAACGGATGCGCATGGGATGTACCTCGGAACGGGTGTGCGGCGGTTTGTTTTCAAACCAGACGCCGGGCCGGTCATCGGGTCGTCCCGCGTGCCGCACACGCACGGGGCGCCCTTCTCTCCGGGGCGTCGAAACGACGGAAGAAAGAGGGGAAGAAGGGGAAGAGCGTCGCCGGGGCTACCTGGCGCCTTGCGCCTGGCGCTCGCGGGGAGGGCCGGGGTTTACACGCGGCGGCGCTTGCTCGGGCGGCAGCCGTTGTGGGGGACCGGGGTGTGGTCCTCGATGGCGGTGACGCGGAGGCCGGTGGAGACCAGGCCGTTGACGGCGGACTCCCGGCCGGCGCCGGTGCCCTTGATGTGGACCTCGATCTCGGTCATGCCGAGCTTGCGGACCTTCTGGCCGACGGACTCGCCGGCGCGGGTGGCGGCGAAGGGGGTGCTCTTGCGGGCGCCCTTGAAGCCGATCGTCCCGGCCGAATCCCAGGCGATGGCCTCGCCGTCGGTGTCGGTGATGGTGACGATGGTGTTGTTCTGCGTCGCCTTGATGTGGGCGATGCCGCGGACGACGTTCTTGCGAACCTTCTTTGCCTTCTTCGCCATTGCTCTTCCTCGGATCGTCCGACCCTCTGGGGGTCGTACCCGGGGGGGTTGGTGGTGGTGCGTGCTGGGCGCCGCGTGCCGCGTCGCGTCGGAGGTCCGGGATTCCCGGAGCGGTGCGGTGGTCAGGGACGCACCGCCCGACACACGGCGGTTTCAGGCTTACCGGGCCTTGACGCCCTTCTTCCCGGCCACGGTCTTCTTGCGGCCCTTGCGGGTGCGGGCGTTGCAGCGGGTGCGCTGGCCGCGGGTCGGGAGGCCCTTGCGGTGGCGGTCGCCGCGGTAGGAGCGGATGTCCTTGAGCCGCTGGATGTTCTGGCTGACCTGCCGACGGAGGGCGCCCTCGACGAGGTAGTTGGCGTCGATGATGGCGTTGATCTGGGCGAGGTCCTGCTCGCTGACCTCGTTGGCGCGGGTGTCGGGGTTCACCTTGGCCTCGGCGAGGATGTCCGCGGCGAACTTCGGGCCGATCCCGTGGATGTACTGGAGGGCGTAATAGATCTTCTTGCGGTCGGGGACGTCAACGCCTGCGATACGTGGCACGGGGAGAACTCCTCAGATCAGGCGGGGGCGGATCAGCCCTGGACCTGCTTGTGCTTGGGGTTGGCCTTGCAGATGACGCGGACCCGGCCCTTGCGCCGGATGACCTGGCACTGGCCGCAGATTCTCTTGACGCTGCTCTTGACCTTCATGACACACGTCCTTTCCCGGGGCGCGCGGCGGCGTGCCGGTGTGGTTCCGGGGGCGGGGATTGTAGGCGGCGGCGGCGCGGCCGTCACGCGTCGTCGCGGCCAATTGCTTGATCGATCCGAGCCGGGCGTCCCGCCCTGATCCTGGGGGGGGGAAGAGGAGGGGGCTGGTGCGGCCGGGAGGACCGGGCGGAGAGGGACCGGGGGCGGTCAGTGGCGGAAGGTGATCCGGGCCTTGGTGAGGTCGTAGGGGCTGAGTTCGACGGTGACGCGGTCGCCGGGGAGGATGCGGATGTAGTTCATCCGCATCTTGCCGGAGACGTAGGCCAGCACCTTGTGGTCGTTGGGGAGTTTGACCATGAACATGGCGTTCGGAAGGGCTTCGACCACTTCGGCTTCGAGAGTGAGCTTGTCGTCCTGCTTGGCCATAGGGCTCCGGGTGCGTGTCTTGCGGCGGGTTGGAGGGCCGCTCGGGGTGGGGAGTAGTGTAGCCGGGTCGGTGGGGAGTGTCGGGATTCAGGGGCGCTGAGACGTCCTGGCGAGGGGCCGGCCGGCGATCCGGGCGGCCTCCGGCGGGGGGTCAGCGGGGGCCGCGGATCCGGGCGCTGCGACCGCTCTCGCCGCCGCCGAGGAAGCCGGCGTAGTTGCGCATGAGGAGGTTGGCCTCGACGCGCTGGACGAAGTCGAGGATGACGGAGACGACGATCAGGAGGCCGGTGCCGCCGAGGAACTGGGTGACGGTCATGTCCACGTTCAGGCTGCGGTGGACGACCATGGGGGTGACGGCGATGACGGCGAGGAAGGTGGCGCCGACGAAGGTGATGCGCTCCATGACCGTCTCGAGGTACTCGGCGGTCCGGGGCCCGGGGCGGAGGCCCGGGATGAAGGAGCCGTGCTCCTTGAGCTGCTTGGCCATCTCCTCGGGGTTGAACTGGACGGTGATCCAGAAGTAGCTGAAGAAGTAGATGAGGATGACCTCGCAGAGGATGTAGGGGAAGGCGCCGAAGTTGAAGTTGTCGTTGAGCCAGCGGGTGACGGCGGCCCACCAGGAGGCGCCGGCGCCCATGGTCTCGGCCTGCTGGTAGAGCATGCCGAAGATGACGCTGGGGAAGATCATGAGGCTGGAGGCGAAGATCACGGGCATCACGCCGCCGTGGTTGATGCGGAGGGGGAGGTAGGAGCGCTGGCCGCCGAAGACCTTGCGGCCGCGGGTGTGCTTGGCCTGCTGGATGGGGATGCGGCGCTGGGCGACGGTCATGACCACCGAGCCGGCGACGACGGTGACGAAGCCGGCGATGAGGAAGATCAGGCCGGGGAAGCCCATGGCGCCCGGCTCGCGCGAGCCGGGCTGGAAGTTGTTGATGACCCACATGACGGCGCCGGGCATGGAGGTGAGGATGCCGGCGGTGATGATCATGGAGACGCCGTTGCCGATGCCGTACTTATCGATCTGCTCGCCGAGCCACATCAGGAAGACGGTGCCGGCGGTCATCGCGGTGACGGCCATGACCCACCAGATGAAGTTGCCGGACCACTCCGGGTAGACCAGGCCGCTGGCGGAGATGTACTTGAGCCAGCCGACCGCCTGGATGATGCAGAGGCCGACGGTGGCCAGGCGGGTCCACTCCTGGATCTTCTGGCGGCCGGTGGGCCCCTCGTCCTGGAGCTGCTTGAGGCGTTTGGAGACGGTGCCCAGGAGCTGGAAGATGATCGCGGCGGAGATGTAGGGCATGATGCCCAGGCCGAAGATCGTGGACTGGCCGAAGCTGCCGCCGGAGAAGATAGCGACGTACTGGGCGGCGCGGGCCGCGGCGGACTGGTTCTCGGCGGCGCGCTGGAAGTGCTCGACGAGGGCCTCCTGGTTCACGCCGGGGAGCGGGATCCAGAAGCCGATGCGGTAGACGGCGAGCATGCCGAGGGTGAAGAGGATCTTGGTCCTCAGCTCGGCGATCTTCCAGACGTTCAGCAGAGTCTTGAAGAAGTTGATCATTGATCCGTCCGTGTCGGCCTGTCGTCAGCCCGGCGGCGGGCGCGAGGCCGCGGGGCGGGGCGGGAGGTCGCCGCGTGGTCCCGGGGCGCCGCTCCGGATCAGACCTCGTCGCCCACGACCGGCTTGGAGGCGGCGGGCTTGCGCCGCTTGAGCTTCTTGGTGAGGTTCTTGGGGGTCTGGTCCTCGGAGTTCCGGTCGATGCCGCGGTGGAAGTCGCGCCGGGTGCCGCGCTGCTCGACGGAGCCGCCGGCGTCCTCGATGAGCTTCTTGGCCTTGGCGGAGACGCGGGCGGCCTTGACCTGGAACTTGACGGAGACCTTGCGGTCGCCGATGTCGCCGAGGATCTTGAGGTCGCGGCTGGTGTCGCGGATGAGGCCGGCCTTGATGAGGGCCTCGGCGTCCACGACGCCGCCGTTGGCGAAGTTCGGGTGGTCGAGGATGTCGCGGAGGTTGACGATCCAGAACTCGCTGGCGAAGCGGGCGTTGGAGAAGCCGACCTTGCGGATGCGGCGGAAGTAGGGCATCTGGCCGCCCTCGAAGGCGGTCTTGCGGGCGGTGCCGGAGCGTGAGCCGGCGCCCTTGACGCCGCGCCCGGCGGTCTTGCCGTGGCCGGAGCCGACGCCGCGGCCGACCCGCTTGCGGGCCTTGTACTTGCCGGCGTCCTTCGTGATTTCGTGGATCATCGCCATGATCGGGTCACTCCCGCTGGAACGTGCTGCCTGCCCCTCCCCCAGACGGTGTCCCCCCCACTGCTTCCTCCGCTGCCGTCATGGAGCCGGACGGCGCTCCCGGGCTCACGCCTGGGGGGCCTCCCCGGCGGGGAGATCCCCGGGGGCCTGCGCCTCCTCGGCGCCGCGCCGACGGGGGCCGCCGCGGCCGGGCCGGCCGGCGCGGCCGCCCTTGCGCTCCTGGCCGACGGTGTTGACGGGGCCGCGGGCCTTCTCGCCGGAGCGGACGACGGGCATGTTGATCTTGCCGCGCTCGATCTTGACGGCGATGACGGTCTGCTCCAGGTTGACGCCGCGGAGGGCGGCGACGGACTCCGGGGTGCGGAGCTGCTCGAGACCGGCGAAGACGGCCTTGATGACGTTACGGGAGTTGGTGGAGCCGTAGCACTTGGTGAGGGCGTCGGAGATGCCGGCCATTTCGAGGACGGCGCGGACGGTGGCGCCGGCGACGACGCCGGTCCCCGGGCTGGCGGGGATGATGCGGACGCGGGAGGCGGAGTACGTGCCCTCGACCTCGTGGTTCACCGTGCCGCCGATGCGGGGGATGGTGATGAGGTTGCGGCGGGCGTACTTCTGGGCCTTCTCGATGGCCTGGGGGACCTCCTTGGCCTTGGCGTAGCCGTAGCCGACCTGGCCGTTGCGGTTCCCGACGACCACGAGGGCGCCGAAGCTGAAGCGCCGGCCGCCCTTGACCGTCGCGGCGGTGCGGTACACGCCGACGGTGTGGGATTCCAACTGTGTCGTTTCGTCGAGCAGTTCGGGCATGGGTCTTCTCTGGTGAGCGTTGGGTCGTTGGGAGGTCGGGTCGGTCGCGGGTGCGATGCGGGGTCAGAACTCCAGGCCGGCCTTGCGGGCGGCGTCGGCGAGGGCCTTGATGCGGCCGTGGTAGCGGAAGCCGCCGCGGTCCATGGCGACCTTGGTGATGCCGGCGGCCTTGGCGCGCTGGGCGATGACTTCGCCGACGGCGGCGGCGCCCTTGGCGTTGGAGGTGCGGGCGCCGTCGGCCAAGGGGATCTCCTCGAGCGACGAGGCGGAGACGAGCGTGTGGCCGGCGAGGTCGTCGATGATCTGGCAGTAGATGTGCTTGAGGGAGCGGTAGACGGCGAGGCGCGGGCGCTCGGGGGTGCCCTGGATGCGCTTGCGGATGCCGCCGTGGCGGCGGGCGCGACGCAGTGCCTTGTGCTTGTTCTTGTCCATCGTGGTGAGCCTTCGCTGGTGGCCGGCTGGCCGGGGTCTGCGGGGGTGCGGGAGGGGGTCGGGGTCAGGCGCCGAAGGCCTTGCCGGCCTTGCGCCTGATGACCTCGTCGACGTACTTGATGCCCTTGCCGTTGTAGGGCTCGGGCTTGCGCTTGGAGCGCATCTCGGAGGCGAACTGGCCGACGAGGCGCTTGTCGGGGCCGGCGATCTTCACGAAGTTGCGGTCCACCGTGACCTTCAGGCCCTGGGGGATGTCCATGACGATCGGGTTGGCGAAGCCGACGACGAGCTTGAGCTTGGAGCCCTGGACGGCGGCGGACCAGCCGACGCCGACGACCTCCATCGTCTTCTCGTAGCCCTTGGTGACGCCGTCGACCATGTTCTGGATGAGCGAGCGGGTGGTGCCCCAGTTGGCGCGGACCGACCGGTTCTCCATGTCGGCCTCGTCGATGGAGACGAAGATGCCCTTCTCGGCCTCGTCCCACCGGACCTTGATCTCGGGGCGGTGGGTCATGCTCAGCGTGCCCAGGGGGCCGGTGACCGTCACCGTCCGGTCCTTCAGCTGGACCTTGACGTTGTCGGGGATCTCAACTTTCTTGCGGCCGATGCGTGACATTGGTGGGATCCAGGTGTCAGGGGGACTCGGGTCGGGGTTCGGGCCGGAAAGGGGGAGGGAGGGTCAGTGGACGGTGCAGAGGAGCTCGCCGCCGACGCGCTCGATGCGGGCGCGGCGGTCGGAGAGGACGCCCTTGGAGGTGGAGATGACGGCGATGCCCATGCCCTGGAGGGGGCGGGGGAGTTCGTCGACGCCGGCGTAGACGCGGCGGCCGGGCTTGGACTCGCGCTTGAGTTCGTGGAGGATGGTCTCGCCGCGGGGGCCGTACTTGAGCTTGATGCGGATCTGGCCCTGTCGGCCGTCGTCCAGGACGTCGAAGCTCTCGATGTAGCCCTCGTCGCGCAGGACCTCCGCGATGCCGCGGCAGACCTTGCTGTTGAGGCAAAGGACCGTCTTGGCGCGGTTGGCGGCCGCGTTGCGGATCCGGGTGAGCATGTCGCTGATCGGGTCGTTGATCGCCATCGATCGTGTCTACCTTGCGTTGGGGCCCTGGGGGCGGCGGGTCGCCTGTCGGGGTCGGGTGGGACGGTCGGTTACCAGCTGGCCTTTCGCATGCCGGGGATCTTCCCCTCCAGCGCGAGCTTCCGGAGCATGATCCGGGAGATGCGGAACTTACGGTACACGCCCCGGGCCCGGCCGGTGATCTCGCACCGGCGGACGAGCCGGGTGGAGAACTTGGGGGGCCGCTTGCTCTTGGCAATCTGTGCCTTGGTCGCCATGGTCGTCGATCCTCGGTCGGCCCGGTGGGCCGCAGGGGTGTTCGGTCGCGGGGAACGGGCGGATGCTTACGCCGCGCCCTCCTTGCGGAAGGGCATGCCCAGGCCCTCCAGGATGGCCCTGGAGAGCTCGGGGGTGGAGCGGGAGAAGACGATGTTGATATTCATGCCGTGGGTGAAGGTCACCTGGGTCATGTCGATCTCGGGGAAGACGCCCTGCTCGGAGATGCCGATGGAGTAGTTCCCCTGGCGGTCGAAGGCGTTGGCCTTCAGGCCGCGGAAGTCCTTGATACGGGGGGTGGCGAGGTTGATGAAGCGGTCGAGGAAGTGCCACATGCGGTCGCGCCGGAGCGTGACCATGGCGGCGGTCTCGGCGCCCTCGCGGACCTTGAAGTTCGAGACGCTCTTCTTGGCCTTGATCACGATGGGCTTCTGGCCGCTGATGGTGGCCAGGGTGTCCAGCACGGTGCTCCGGACGTTGGGGGGGAGCTTGTTGTTGTCGAGGTGCCGGCCCATGTTGACGTTGAGCACGATGCACTCGAGCCGCGGCCGGGCCATGGGGTTGGACAGGCCGAAGCGCTCGCCCACCTGCTTGGAGACGGTCTCGTCGAAGAGCTTCTTGAGGCGCGGAGTGGGCTTGGGGCCGGTGGGCTCCGGGGCCTCGTCCTGCGGCTTGCCCTTCTTTGGTTTCGTGTCCTTGGCCATGTGGCTTTCTCTCGGTGCTCGGTCGGGTCGCGGGTGGGGAGTGTGGGTCAGGCCTTGTTCTTGCGGGGGCCGCGGACGGTCCCGAGGACCTTGCCGCCGCGGACGGCGACGCGGACCTTGGAGCCATCGGGACGGATCTCGAAGCGGACGCGGGAGGGCTTGCCGTCGGCGCCGAGGGGGCTGACCTTGGAGATGTGGATCGGCTCCTCGCGGGTGACGATGCCGCCCTGGGGGTTGATGCGCGTGGGCTTGAGGTGCTTGGTCTTGAGGTTGATCCCCTTGACGACGACGCGGTCCTCATCGGGGATGACGCGGAGGACCACCCCGGTCTGGCCCTTGTAGAAGCCGCTGGTGACCATGACGGTGTCCCCCTTGCGAACGTGGCGTGGCATGGTTAGATGACCTCCGGGGCGAGGGACACGATCTTCATGTAGTTCCGGTCGCGCAGCTCGCGGGCGACGGGCCCGAAGATGCGGGTGCCCTTGGGGTTGCCGTCCTCCTGGATGAGGACGACGGCGTTGGAGTCGAACTTGACGTAGGACCCGTCGGGGCGGCGGGTGGGCTTGGTGGTGCGGACGACGACGGCCTTTGACTTGTCGCCGGCCTTGATGTCCGCGCCGGGGAGGGCCTTCTTGATGGAGACCATCACGCGGTCGCCCACGCCGGCCGTGCGGCGGGTGAAGCCGCCGGAGCGGGTGGTGCCGCCGTAGACGCGGATGATGTAGGCGACTTTCGCGCCCGAGTTGTCCGCGACCTCGCACCTGGTTTCTTGCTGAAGCACAGTGATTACTCCGTCCGAGCCCCTGGGTCGGGGCTCCATGGATCGCCGGGGCGGGCCCGGCCTGGATCAGGCCTGGACCGGGGCGACCTGGTTGCTCCTCTGCACGACGCGGACCAGACGCCACGTCTTGGTCTTGCTGATGGGACGGCAGGGCTCGACCTCGACGGTGTCGCCGACGCGGGACTCGTTGAGGGGGTCGTGCACCTGCAGGGCCGTCCGGCGGCGGACGTACTTGCCGTACTTGGGGTGCTTGACCATGTAGCGGATGACCACCGTGCGGCTCTTGTCGCGCTTGTCGCTCTCGACAACGCCGATCTTGTTCCGCTGCACGGTGTTGCTCGCCTCGACTGTGTTCTTGAGGTCCGACGTCATGCTGTCCTCATCCTGCCGCTGCGGCCGCGCCCCTCAGGGGGGCGGGCGCGGGTTGGTCCTGTCCCTTACGCCGTGGCCCTCGCCCGCTGGCGGCGGGCGGCGAGCTCGGTCTTCACGCGGGCGATCAGGCCCCGCGTCCGTCTGAACTCCGAGTTGTCCTCGACCTTCTCGGTCACCGCCTGGTTCCGCAGCGCCACCATCCGGGCGCGGTGCGCCTCGAGCTCGGCGGCGAGCTGGGCGTCGTCCATGTTCCGGAGCTGCCGCACGTACTCGCGGAGCTCGTAAAGCTTTCTGGGTTGCTTGGCCATCGTCGGTCGTCTCCGTCGCTCGGTCCCCGCCCCGCGGCGGCGCCGCTTACACCGTCACCCGCCGCTTCACGAACCGGCACCGCATGGGCATCTTGCTCGCGACGCGGACCAGCGCCATCCGGGCGGTGTTCTCGGAGACGCCGGCGATCTCGAACAGGATGGTGCCCGGCTTGACGCGGGCCGCCCAGTAGTCCACGTCGGCCTTGCCGGTGCCCATTCGGGTCTCCAGGGGCTTCTTGGAGATGGGCTTGTCGGGGAAGACGCGGATGAAGAGCTTGCCCTCGCGCTTGAGGTAGTGCTGGGCGGCGATGCGGCCGGCCTCGATGGTCCGGGCCGGGAGCCAGTCGCCGGACAGGGCCTGGAGGCCGAAGTCGCCGTAGGCGACGTAGTTGCCCTTGGTCGCCTTGCGGTCCCGGATGCGCCGGAACTCCTTGCGGAACTTCACTCGCTTTGGCATCAGCGCCATCGGTCACACTCCAAGTCAGGCACTGGGCGCGGGGGCTCCAGGCACTGGTCGAAAGCCTTCCTTACCGGCGGCCACGGGCCCGCGCCCGTCCGCCCGCGGCGTTGCTCGCCGCCTCGTCCTGCTCCTGGGCCTCGTAGAGGCCCTTGTAGACCCAGACCTTGCAGCCGATGGAGCCGTAGGTCGTGTACGCCTCGGCGAAGCCGTAGTCGATGTTCGCCTGGAGGGTGCTCAGCGGGAGCGAGCCCATGCGGACGTCGAGGGTCCGGCTCATCTCGGCGCCGCCCAGGCGGCCGGAGATCTGGATCTTGACGCCCTTGGCGCCGGCCTGCATGGCGCCCTCGGCCCGCATCTTGATCACGCGGCGGAAGCTGGCCCGCTTGCGGAGCTGCTCGCAGACGGCCTCGGCGATGAGCTGGGCGTCCAGGTCGGGGTTCTTGATCTCGATGATCGAGATGGCGACCTTGCGGCCGGTGATGAGCTGGAGCTCCTCGGTGATCCGGTCCACCTCGGCGCCCTTGGGGCCGATGACCAGGCCGGGGCGGGCCGTCTTGATGACGATCTTGAGCTCCTCACGGGTGCGCTCGATGTGGACGTCGCTCACGCCGGCGTTGGGGGGCTGGCGGTTGAGACGGTTGTCGAGCCAGCGGCGGATCCTGTAGTCCTCGACCAGCAGTTCGCCGTAGAGGGCCTTGGGGGCGTACCAGCGGCTCTTGTGCGCCTCGGTGATGCCGACCCGGAAGCCGAATGGATGCGTCTTCTGTCCCATGGTGATCTTTCGTCTGCGCGGCCCCGCGGCCGCCGGGTGGGTTTACGCCTTCTCCTCCAGGCCGATCGTGATGTGGCTGGTCCGCTTCATGATCGGGTGGGCACGGCCGCGGTCCTTGGGCTGGAACCGCTTGATGGTCGGGCCCTCATCGACGCAGCTGACGGCGACGACCAGCGAGCCCTCGTCGGCGTCGTTGAGCTGTGCCTCGGCGATGGCGGCGTCGAGGGCCTTCTTGACGTCCACGGCGGCGCGCTTGGTGGTGAAGGTCAGCAGGTTCTGGGCATCCATGACGTTCTTGCCGCGGATGAGGTCCGCCAAGAGGCGGGCCTTGCGCGGGCTGCCGCGGTGGTACTTGTAGATGCTGGTGAAGCGGGCGATGTCGGCGACCTGGCACCCGAGCGCGCCGGCGAGGGCGCGGATGTCCTCCGCCTTGCAGCGCGGGTGGTCGCTGCCGCGCATCCAGTTGCGGATGGCGGCGACGGCCTGCTCCTGGCTCAGGCCCTTGCGGGCCACGGCCGGGGCGAGCTCGTCGGCGCCGACGCCCCGCTCCTGCATCATCTTGGTCAATCGCTTTGCGTGGATCCTCACGGCGGACTCCCTGGCTGCCTGGTCGAGTGGGTTCCGATCCGGTCCGGGGCGGCCCGCCCGGGGGGGGCCGCGCTGCCTGGGTGACCGGGGGTCTTACTTGGTCTTCTTGCCCTCGGAGATGCCTTCCTTCTTGTTCGTGTGGCCGCGGAAGGTGCGGGTGTGGCTGAACTCGCCGAGCTTGTGGCCGACCATGTCCTCGGTCACGTACACGTCCAGGAACATGCGGCCGTTGTGGACCTTGAAGGTGTGGCCGATGAACTCGGGGACGATGGTGCAGCGGCGGGCCCAGGTCTTGATGGGCTCGCGCTTGCCCTGCTGGGTGAGCTTCTCCACCTTGCGGAAGAGCTTCTCGTCGACGTACGGTCCCTTGCTCAGACTGCGGCCCATTGGCGTTCCTCGTTCGATCGTTCGGCCGATGGTGCGGCCGGGGGGTGCATCGTTGCGTGGTTCTTACTTCAGCTGGCCGTAGCGCTTGCTCACGCGGCGGCGGATGATGAGCTTGCTGGAGTGCTTCTTACGGTTGCGGGTCGGGCCGCCCTTGGCGAGCACGCCGGTGGGGCTCACGGGCGGGCGGTTGCCCTTGGAGCGGCCGGCGCCGCCGCCCAGCGGGTGGGCGTTGTGGCTCTTGGCGACGCCGCGGGTGATCGGGCGGCGGCCGAGGTGGCGGCTGAGGCCGGCCTTGCCGAGCTTGCGGTTCTGGTGGTCGCTGTTGCCGACCTCGCCGATGGTGGCGCGGCAGTCGATGTTGACCATGCGCTGCTCACCGGAGGGGAGGACGAGGGTGGCGTAGCCTCCCTCCTTGTTGGTCAGCCGGGCGTAGGCGCCGGCGGAGCGGCACATCTGGGCCCCCTTGCCGGGGATGAGTTCGATGCAGTGGACGTTGAGGCCGGTGGGGATGTCCCGGAGGCGCATGTTGTTGCCGACGCTGGGCTCGACCGGGCCGTCGCCGGAGCCGACGACGGTGTCGCCGTCGGTCAGGCCGCGGGGGGCCGGGATGTAGCGCTTCACGCCGTCGGCGTACTCGATGAGGGCGATGTGGCAGGAGCGGTTGGGGTCGTACTCGATGCCGATCACCTTGCCGACGATGCCGTCACGGTCGCGGCGCTTGAAGTCGATCACGCGGTAGTTGCGCTTGGCGCCGCCGCCGCGGCCGCGGACGGTGATCTTGCCGGAGTGGTTGCGGCCGCCCGACTTCTTGAGGGGGCGGAGCAGGGACTTCTCCGGATGCTTCTTGGTCACCTCGGCGTGCGCGTTGACCGACGCGTTGCGGCGCCCGGCGCTGGTCGGCTTGTAAATCTTGATGGGCATGATTCGTCTTCTTTTCCTGGCCCGGGCCTGCTTGCCCGTCTCGCGGTCGTCGTGGCCTGGCGGTCCCTTGTCTGCGGCCGGATCAGAACAGCTCGATGGTGTCGTCGGGGTGGAGGCGGACGGTGGCCCGCTTGGTGGTGGGGCTGGTGACGTAGCCGTACTTCAGCCGCCGCTCCTTGCCCTTGCGGACCTGGGTGTTGACGCTCAGGACGCGGACCTTGTAGATCTGCTCGATCGCGGCCTTGATCTCGGGCTTGGAGGCGCGGGGGTCCACCTCGAAGGAGTACTGGTTGAGCTCGTTCATCTGGAACGTGCTCTTCTCGGTGACCAGCGGGCGCTTGATGATGTAGGTCGCGTCCATCAGGCGGCCTCCTCGGCGGCGGCGGCCCGGCCGTCAGCGGCGCGGCCGAGCGGGTTGATCTTGGCGTCCTTCCCGGTCTGGCTCGACGGGCCGTTGAGCCACGCCTCCAGGTCGGCCCTGGAGATGACCAGGTAGCGGTGGTTGAGCATCTCGAAGCAGGTCAACTGGGCCGCGTTGCAGACGGTGACCGAGTCGATGTTGCGGGCCGAGCGGCGGACGTTCTCGTTGTCGGGCGCGACCGCCAGCAGGGCCGAGCGGTCCACCTTCAGGGCCTTGAGGAACTCGGCCACCGCGCGGGTCTTGGGCTCCGCGAGCGACAGGTTGTCGATGACGCGGACCTCGTTGTCGAGCAGTTTGGAGAGCAGGGCGTTGCGGTTGGCCTTGCGGCGCATCTTCTTGGGGAGGTCGAGGCGGTAGTCCTCGCGGGTGCGCTTCTTCGCGTGCGCGTGCCCGCCGCCCCGGAACAGGTTGGACTTCCTGTCGCCGTGGCGGGCGTTGCCCGTGCCCTTCTGGCGGTAGAGCTTGCGCGTGGACCCCTCCACCTCGTGGCGGTTCCTGGTCCGGGCCGAGCCCTGCCTCAGGTTGCTGTGGTAGCAGACGTACGCCTGCTTGATCAACGCCGGGTTGACCCGGCCGCCCAGGGACTGCTCGTCGATGGTCAGCGTTCCGACCTCGGCGCCCTGCATGTTGTAGACGGGGACATCCATCTGTCTTACCTCGTCCAACGCCTCTGTTCCGCGGCGGGGTCTCGAACCCGCCCGCGCTGCTCGCCTCCTCCGGCTCGACCGCTGTCACTCAATGCGGAAGGCTCGGATTTGACTCGGCATTCGCCCCGCGGGGTGCGGCCCGCGGCGGCGCTCCTTGTTCTCGCCCGGCGGTTTCCCCTGCTCGGGACCCTCCGGACCCGCCGGCCGGCACGCTGCCGACCTGCGGCGAATACCTGTCCCCCGCCCCTCGGGTCATCTCCCCCGCGTCAGGCCTTGGCCTGCTCGCCCACCTTCTTGGCCTTGCTGCGGCTGAGCCGGACGGCGGTGCGGACCAGCACGGTGCCGCGGTTCGCGCCCGGGACGGGGCCCTTGACGAGCATCAGGCCGTTGTCGGGGTCGATCCGGACCACGTCGAGCGAGCGGACGGTGACGCGCTCGTCGCCGAGGTGGCCGGCCATGCGCTTGCCCTTGCGGAGGCCGCCGCCGAAGCCGCGGTTGGAGGCGTGCCCGCCGATGGACCCCGGGGAGCGGTGCTTGCGCTCGGTGCCGTGGGTGGCGAACATGCCCTTGAAGTTGTGCCGCTTCATGCCGCCGGCGAAGCCCTTGCCCTTGCTGGTGCCGACGACGTCCACGTAGGTCTGCCCCTCGAAGTCCTTGACGGTGAGGACCTGGCCGACCTGGAAGTTCCCGACCTCCTCGGGGGAGACGCGGAACTCGCGGTGCACCCGGAGCGGGGGAGAGCCGGCCTTGGCGTCGTGCCCGATGATCGGGATGGTCGAGTTGCGCGGCTTGATGTCGCCGTAGCCGATCTGCACGGCGGTGTAACCGTCCTTCTCGGCGGTGCGGATCTGCGTGACGACGCAGGGGCCGAGCTTGATGACGGTCACGGGGACGCTGGCGCCGTCCTCCGCGAAGACGCGCGTCATGCCGACCTTGGTTCCCAGGAGTGCGAGGGGCATTGCTTGATCCATCCGTCGTTCGTCCCCGCCCGCCGGAGCATCCGGCGCCGGGGCGGCTTCATGGTCGGGCGCCCGCACGCCGGGGCCGCCAGAGGAAGACTCGGGTCAATCTGTCGAAAAGAACCGGCCGCCCCTTCGGGCAGCCGGTCTTGGTTCCGATCTTATGCCTTGATCTTAACGAAAACGCCCGCGGGGACGACGAGGCGGTTGAGGGCCTCGACGGTGCGGGCGTTGGGCTCGATGATGTCGATGATGCGCTTGTGGGTGCGGATCTCGAACTGCTCGCGGGATTTCTTGTCGATGAAGGGGGAGCGCAGGACGGTGTAGCGCTCGATCCGCGTGGGCAGCGGGATCGGGCCGGCGACCTTGGCGTTGGTGCGCTTGGCGTGGTCCACGATCTCCTTCGCCGACGCGTCGAGGGCGAGGTGGTCGTAGGCCTCCATCCTGATTCTGATCTTGCCGCCCGTCATTGGTTTATCCCGACGTAGGTTTGCTGTCCCGCGTTGAACAAAGCTGCCTGTCCCGGTCGCCGCACACGCCGACGATGGCCACCCTCCGGCATGAGCCGCCCGATCAGGCCGTCCCGATTGGGCGTCACGGCGGCCGGGCGGTCCATTCGCCCGCGATCTCGTCCCGCTTCCAGCGGTGGGGGTGCGCCCCGCGCCGGTCCCTGCCGCTTCCGACGGGCCGGCGCGTCCGGCGAGTGCGACGATCGCCACCCCGCGCGTGCGCAGGATGGCGAGCCGTAACAGTACGGGCCTGCCGAGCAATGTCAACCCGGTGTTCAGGGGCTCGGCGGGCTTTTCTCGATGCTCCCGTCTGCATGGTCCGATGGCAGATTCCGTCGCCCCCCAGGAGCACGCCGCGGCGGGCTGGGGCGACTGCGTATTGATTGCCTGTGTCCCGGCCGGGGCGCCGCCCCAACAGCCTGCAACCCCCAAACCGAGCGCCACCATGAGCACCTCAGCCCCCCCACTCCTTTCCTCTCACGGCACTCTCCCCCGATTCGGGCGTGCCCGCCTCGCGGGGGTGATCGTCGGTACCCTGCTCGCCGCGGCCTTTCCTACGGGGGCCCAGACGCGTCAGCCGGCTCCTCCACGGGCGACGGTCGGCACGACGGAACTCTCCGATACCCCGTTCCGGCTCGAGAGCGTCGGGCTGACCATGTACCTGCCGGCGGAGGCGACGGCGGAGGCCACCCGAATTGGGGGGAAGATGACGGCCCAGATCCTCCCGGCCGACCGCACCTGGCTGATGAACATCCAGACCCCCCAGACCTCGGATCCGACCTCGACGATTAAGGAGGCGGCGGACCAGACCGTCGCCCTGCTTCAGGGGGCGGTGGGGATTCTGGACCGCAACGAGGTGAACGTCCTGGAGACCAAGGCCCAGATCCTGGAGCGGGTGGAGAACCTCCAGCTCCGGGGGGGACCGGCGGAGCGGATCTACGTCTCCCTTCCGGCGGTGGATGGGACCCGGATCGTCAAGGGGTACACGATCTTCAAGCCCAGCGACCGGCAGTTCGTTGTTTTCGAACTGATTACTCCCGAGCCGGAGTTCGCCCGGGCCAAGGGGGTTTATGAGACCACGGTCGCGACGGCGGAGTTCGTGGATCCGGTGGCGCTGGCCGCGAACCGGGGCCAGTCGGTCAAGGCGGGGGTGGCGCTGCTGTCTCGCCTGGACCCGAAGGACTACGAGGCCCTGCTGGATGGGCAGGAGCGGTGGGTCCGCCTGTACGTCCCCGCCCCGAGCGGCTCGCCGCGGGATGCGGAGGAGGTCGGGTATCGGGGGATGACCTTCTGGAAGGGGTACCGCGGTGAGGTGGACCCCGACCGGCCGCGGTCGCGGTGGACCGCGATCGACCGGCAGGAGGGGTACCTCGTGCGGGTCCGGGCCAGGATCATTCAGGGGAACGACTTCCTGGACTCGGAGGGGATCTACTTCATGACCCCCGACCGGCGGGAGGAGACCTGGTCGATGCAGATGGCGGTCCGCGATGCGGGGGGGAAGCAGATCGGGCTCTGGCGGGAGGTTGGTGTGCGGGCGGACTCGCAGATGACGGTGTCGGTCGAGCAGACGGGGCAGCCGCCCCGCCGGGTGCAGCCGCTGATCGAGGGTGAGGGGTACCTGTCGCAGTTCGAGGCGTTCCTCCTGCCGCGGCTGATGATCCGCGCCGGGGTGGAGACGGAGTTCGGGTTCTACACCTACCGGAGCGAGAGCGAGACGATCTCGCTGCGCCGGGATGAACTCTCCCGCGACGCCGGCGGGACCTGGACGATCAGGACGAAGTTCCGCGAGGATGTCCCGGCGCAGGTGAGCGTCTACACGGAGGAGGGCGAACTGGTGCGGACGGATCGCGGCAACGGACAGGTCGTCACGCCGGTGCAGCTCCGCCAGCTCGAGGAGTTGTGGCGGAGCAAGGGCCTCCCGACCGGCCCGCTCCAGCGGCGCCGCTGAGACCCGGCCGAATCATGAGCGGGGAGCCGGTGCAGCGGGGTGCGGGGGATGCTGTACACTCCCCGCATGAACATCCACGCCGCCGCTCGCCGCTTCGCTGCCGCCGCTGATGCCACTGACCAGCCTTCGCCGCGCCGTCGCCGGACCGCGGGAAGGTCGGCGTGCCGCCTGTGCCTGATGCTGGGCACCGGCGTGCTCGCGGCGTGCGCCTCATCGCGGGCCCCGCTCCAGACGACGGCCGCGCCCGCCATGCCGGAGGCGACCGCGCCGGAATCGGCCGCGGCGGCGTCGGGGTACATGGCGGTCATCGACGGCGAGGCCGTCCCCGCCCCGGCGATCAAGATGGGCGATCCGGCGACGATCGAACGGATCCTCGACGAGGGGATCCACCGCAACCAGGTCATGGACCACCTGACGCACCTGTGCACGCACTTCGGCCCGCGGCTGACGGGCTCGTCGAGCCTCCAGGCGTCGGCGGAGTGGGCCGCGGAGCAGTTCCGGTCGTGGGGGCTGCAGAACGTGGAGTTGCGGGAGTGGGGCACGATCCCCGTCCGCTTCGATCGCGGGCCGAGCAAGGGGCGGTTCATCGCGAAGGTGGAGCGCCGGCAGCGGCCGCGGCGGGGCGAGCCGCAGGAGGAGCCGGCGTTCGAGGATCGCATCGTCCGCGAGCCGGAGTTCACCACGCTCGCCTGGGGCGCGGGGACCGACGGCCCCCGGCGCGGGCCGGTCGTCCGCATGCCCAAGACGGATGAAGAGTTCGCCGAGATCGTGGACAAGTACCCCGGGGCGTGGGTGCTGATCCCGCCGCAGACGGCCGCGAGCGCCCAGGGGATCCGCGGCGTGCGGTCGCTCTACAGCACGCGTTTCCGCCAGCGCGAGGAGGTGCGGCGGAAGGTCGCCTCGGGCGAGGTGGACCCGGCGACGCTGCCGGTGGACGATCGGTTGCTGTTCGCCAACATCAGCGGGTTCATCTCCTCGTCGCGGGATGAGCGGGTGTGGACGAGCGCGGCGCCCGGGTGGCGGGAGATGACGCCGGAAGGGATCCCGCAGGACGTCGAGGTGATCGTCCGGCTGAGCGACTACGACTACCTCAACTCACGGCTGGCCGACGGTGAGGAGATCGAGGCGGAGTTCGACCTGCCGCACACGTTCACGCCGGGGCCGATCCCCTGCTACAACGTGATCGCGGAGATCCCGGGGACGACCCGGCCGGAGGAGGTGGTCATCGTCTCGGCCCACCTGGACTCGTGGGACGGCCCCGGCTCGATGGGGACGACGGACAACGGGACCGGCACGAGCACGACGCTGGAGGCGGCCCGGATCCTCATGGCCGCGGGGGCCCGGCCCGAGCGCACGATCCGCTTCATCCTGTGGACGGGTGAAGAACAGGGGCTCCTCGGCTCGCGGGCGTACGTCGAGCAGATCGCGGACGAACTACCCAGCATCTCGGCTGTCTTCGTGGACGACGGGGGGACGAACACGCAGGGGGGGCTGGCGTGCACGCACGACATGGCCCCGATGCTCGCCGCGGCGACTGCGCCGGTGAACGGGAAGTTCTTCGACTCCGTTGACGGCAAGCCGCTGAACGTGAACATCCGCCCGAGCGAGGAGTTCCGCCAGGGGGGCGGGAGCGACCACGCCTCCTTCGTCCGCGTCGGGGTGCCGGCGTTCTTCTGGGACGAGGTCGGCCGCGCGGAGTACGGCTACGGGTGGCACACGCAGCACGACCGGTTGAACCTGGCGATCCCGGAGTACCTGGAGCAATCGGCGACGTGCTCGGCGATCACGGCGTACAACCTCGCCTGCGCCGAGACGCTCCTGCCGCGGTGGGAGATGAAGGAAGAAGAGGAGGGGCAGGGCCGACCGGGCGGGCGGGAGCAGCCCGCGGCCGCCTCGCCCGCCGCCGCCCCGGCCGAGCGCTGATTGAACCGACGCGCCAGATGGGAAACAAACAGGAACCGACCATAGACTCACCGCATGGCAACTGAACGCTTTGTCTCCGCCAAGGCCCGCCCGGAGGAGGAGCACCGCAACTGGTCCCTCCGCCCGACTCGGATGGCGGAGTACGTGGGCCAGCGCGACCTGATCGAGCGGCTGACGATCACGATCCAGGCCGTCCGAGCCCGGAACGAGCCGATGGAGCACGTGCTCCTGCACGGCCCGCCGGGGCTGGGGAAGACGACCCTTGCGCACGTCATCGCCGAGGAGATGGGGTCGCGCGTGCAGGTCACCAGCGGCCCGGCGCTCAGCCGCGGCACGGACCTGGTCGCCGCACTGACGCAGCTGGAGGCCAACGACGTCCTGTTCATCGACGAGATCCACCGGCTGCCGATCGCCGTGGAGGAGTTCATCTACCCGGCGATGGAGGACTTCCGGATCGACGTGCCGGTGGACTCGGGGCTCAACGCCCGGACGGTGCAGATCAAGCTCAAGCCGTTCACGCTGATCGGGGCGACGACGCGGGCGGGGCTGGTGTCGGGCCCGCTGCGGTCGCGCTTCGGGATCACGCACCACCTGCGGTACTACGACGCCGCGGAGCTGCTGCAGATCCTGGAGCGGAGTTGCAGGCTGCTGAACATCGAGACGGACGGGGATGGGGCGCTGGAACTGATCGCCGCGAGGTCGCGCGGGACGCCGCGGATCGCGAATCGGCTGCTGCGGCGGGTGCGGGACTACGCCCAGGTCAAGGGGGACGGGCGGCTGACGCGGCAGATGGTCGAGGCGGCGCTGTCGCTGGAGGGGGTGGACATGCAGGGCCTCGACGAGCTCGACCGGGCCTACCTGCGGACGATCGCGACGACGTTCCAGGGGGGGCCGGTGGGGCTGGAGGCGGTCGCCGCGAGCATGAACGAGGACGCGGGGACGCTGGAGGACGTCGTCGAGCCGTACCTGCTGCAGACGGGGTTCCTTGCGAGAACGCGACGCGGCCGGACGATCACGCGCGCGGGCGCGGAGCACCTGGGCGTGCCGCTGAGGGAAGAGGTGGCGGCGGGGTTGTTCGAGGAGGAGTAGGCCGTCGCTCGCTCGTTCTGCCGGGGATGACAGGACGAACGAGGAGCCCTCGGCCCGCTCCATCCCGTGTCTTCCGTCGTCTTCCTGTATGCCTTGGCCTCGCGACGCCGCGGCGGATCAATCCCTGAAGCGGAGTCAAGCGCGCTGAGTCGAGGTCCCGCGAGCACTCCGCCTACTTCTGCTGCTTCGCGATCAATGCCGGCCGCCACCCGCTCTCACCAGTGCGAGAGAGGGTGATCGGCCCCTGTTGCAGCACGACTGTCTCTCCCTCCCCCGGTCCCCAGCCGTCCATCTCGTGGTACATCACGAGCGCTCCCGGCGGCGGTTCGGTGACGATTTCGCCGGCCTCATCGCGGGTCCGGCGCGGCCAGTGGCCGGTGCGGAGGTAGACGCGTGCGCCCCTGGCGCCGTCGGGGCGGCCGCCCTCCCAGATGCGCTCCGCGCCGAGTTCTTCCATCGCGGCGAAGAGGGCCTCGTAGTGCTCTTCGCGGACGCGCTCGAGCCGGACCGGGAGGACGGCGATCACGACGGCGGCCGCGGCCAGCGCCGGAGCGGCCCACCGCTCCATCGCCCGGCGCGCATGCTTCGCCCAGCGGGGGGCGTCGCCCAGCAGCCACGCCGCGCTCATCCACGCCCACATCGGGTACAGCGGCAGCAGGTACCGCGGCCGCTTGTCGGGGAAGATCGTCAGCAGGATGAGCCACGCGAGCGTCCAGAGGGCGGCGAGTTTCATCCCTTCGCTGCGCCACCGATCGCCCGGAGCGCCGGTGGCGATCCGCGACGCGAACGTCGCCCTCGCCCAGGCGAGGTACGCCAGCAGGGTCGTGACGAGCCAGGGCCAGTACTGACGCGGCAGTTCAGTGAGGTAGTAGAGCGGCCCGGCCGCGGCGTCGTTCAGGCCCTGGATGGTCCCCGCGGCGCGGCCGGCGACCTCGCGCCCGAAGTACGCCGATGTGAACGCCTCGCCGTGGGTGAGCGTCATCGAGAGGTTCCACGGCAGGGCGACGGCCGCGGCGACGGCGGCGGCCGCCGCCAGCCAGCCGCACCATCGCCAGCGGCTGATCCACACGAGCCAGGCCGCGAAGATGCCCAGCGGGACCAGGCCAACCAGCGGCTTGGTCATCAGCGCCAGGCCGATCGGCACACCGGCTGCGATGAGCCGCTGAGGGCGCTGGGCGGCGACGGCCCCTGCCGCGATGTAGGTGGCGGCCATGAAGAACATTGCTTGCCACAGGTCCAGGGAGAAGGCGCGGGCGTGGCGCGTGAACTCGATGGTCAGCGCGAGGACGATGCCGGCGAGCAGGGCGGCGCGGCGGCCGTCGAGCCGGCGGGCGGCGCCGACGGTGAAGAGAACCGTTCCCACCGCGGCGATCACCGAGGGGACGCGTGCGGCCAGGACCGTCGGGCCCAGCGCCCAGAGGAGAAGGCCGTGGATCCAGAAGGCCAGGGGGGGCTTGTTGAAGTAGAGGAGGGCGTCTGGGTCGCTGCCTCCGTAGCCGCGGAGGGTCCACAGGTGCGACCAGTGGCCGGTTTCGGCGACGCCGCGCCAGGCCTGGAGGGCGATGGCGGCGTACCAGCCCGTGTCCACGTTGAACCGTCCCTGATGGAGCTTGGGGAGGATCAGGCAGAGCGCGAGGATGACCGGGAGCAGGAGGAGGCGGGCGTGCCATCGGCCCCTGCGTGTGGCCAGGTCTGCGAGCATGGCATGATGAGCGGCGGCGCGCCCGTGAATGCCGCCGGGGGGAATGGGGCGCGGGGGGGGAAGGTCAGGCCGGGCGAATCCGGCCTGGGGGATCAGGCCTTCTGGACCTGCTTGCTGCTCGACTTGACGATCTCGGTGTCCTCGGTGAAGAGGATGCTGCCGCAGTTGACGCAGTGGGTGAGTTTGCCGGTCACGATGGAGCTGACGGTCTCCATCGGGAGCGTCATGTAGCAGGCGGCGCAGGAGTACTCGTAGTTGCGGCGGTCGATGACCTCGACGTGGGCCATCGCATCGTCGCCCTTGGTCCTGATGAGGTGCTCGAGCGTGGAGAGGGCGTCCTTCGGGATGCCGCCGGCGAGGGAGGCGCGGCGGGCGGTGAGTTCATCCAGCCGGTCCTTGATCTCCGCCTCGCGGGAGGCCCGCTCGGTCTCGGCCGCGGCGACGATCTTCATCCGCTCGGCCTGCTGGCCGGCGATCTCCTTGAGCCGGCTGTCGAGTTCCTCGATCTTGCTCAGGGCGGCCAGGGCCTGCTCCTCGGCGGCGGAACGCTCGTCCTTGTAGTTGCCGAGTTCGGTGAGCAGGGCGTTGTACTCCTTGGCGGTCTTCGCGGCGTTCATCTGCTCGCGGAGGGCGTTGATCTTGGCGTCCAGACGCGCCACTTCACCCTCGGCGTTGGAGGCCGCGGCCCGGAGTTGCCTGATCTGTGCCTCGATGGCGGCGGCGCCCGTCTTCAGCTCCTCGGCCTGTCGTGTCTGCTCTCTGAGGAACCGCTCTGCGGCATCGAGCCGGGTGCGGAGGCCACGGAGTTGTTTGTCGACACGGAACAGTTCCAGCAGCTGCGATGTGACGGTCATCAACCGCTCCGACTGGGTCGCTCCCCCCTACCGGCGAGCCAGGAAACCCATATGAAAAATCTTAGCGGCCAGAACAGTCGCCGCCAACCTGACTTCCCGAGTTCTCCGGCGGTTTACGCCAGGCGGAGCAGCCAGTACGCCGCCGGGGCGACCACCAGCACCGAGTCCATGATGTCGAGCACCCCGCCGAACCCGGGGACCGAGCGTCCGGAATCTTTCATCCCGGCGTCCCGCTTGAAGAGGCTCTCGATCAGGTCCCCGGCCTGCCCCAGAACTGCGAACAGAGCCCCGCCGAGGGCTCCGAGGAGGAGGTCGGGCGTGACCAGGTCGAGGCTCCGGTTCAGCAGCCAGGCCCCCCCCGCTCCGACCGCTGCGGCCGTCAGCACTCCCCCGGCGAGGCCTTCCCAGGTCTTTCCGGGGCTGAGCCAGGGGATCAACTTGTGGCGGCCCAGGGTGATGCCGGTGAAGTACGCGCCGATGTCGCAACTCTTGGTCGTCAGCACCGCCCAGAGGACCACCCAGGCGGAGTGCTCCTGCCGGAGCGTGAGCAGGAAGCCGGGCATCAGCCCGAGGTAGACGAAGGCCAGGAGGGTTCCCCCCGCCGCGGCGACGATCCCTTCGAAGGTCTTGTGGCGCGAGTAGAACATCAGCGCCGCCAGGAAGACCACAATCGAGCCGGTGCTGAGGATGGCCGCCCCGGTTGGGCCGTCCAGCCCCCGCGGGACGGCGAAGGAGAGGATCAGCCCCGCGATCGCCGCCGTGGTCGTAACCCGCTTCGAGGCCTGGATCCCGTTGTCAATGAGAATCTGGGCAATCTCGCGGGAGGCCGGGATGCTCAGCAGGAGCAGAGCGGCCAGAATCGCCACGCCGGGGGGTACGACGTCGCGCCCGGGGAAGAGCCACGAGAGGGACACGGGCACGGCGGCCCCGGCGAGACGCTCGTCGAGCCAGATGCCGACGATCATCACGAGGATGAGGATGGGCCCGAGCAGGAGTCGCTGGCGAAGCACGGGCGGGAGCCTATCACACCCTGCCGTCGGCGGCGACCAGCCCGCCGAACGTGCGACGCCGGCGGGCGTAGTCGCGGATCGCGTCGTGGAGGTCCTGGGCGGAGAAGTCGGGCCAGAGTTTGTCGGTGACGTGCAGTTCCGCGTAGGAGATCTGCCAGAGGAGGTAGTTGCTGACCCGCATCTCGCCGGCGGTTCGGATCAGGAGGTCCGGATCAGGGAGGCCGGCGGTGTACAGGTGGGCGGCGACGGTGGACTCGTCGATCGATGCGGGGTCGAGTTCGCCGCGTTGGACCTTCTCGGCGATGGCGCGGGCGGCGTCGGTGATCTCGGCGCGGGAGCCGTAGTTGACGGCGAGGCAGAGAGTCGGGCCGGTGTTCGCGGCGGTGGCGGCCATGAGGTCGTCCACGGCGCGGAGGACCACCTCCGGCAGGCCCTGACGGCGGCCGATCTGGATGAAGCGGATGTTCTCCCGCAGCAGCCGCTCACGCTCCCCGTCGAGGTACATCTCGTAGAGGCCCATCAGAGCCTCGACCTCCTCCTCGGGGCGCTTCCAGTTCTCCATGGAGAACGAATAGAGCGTCAGGACCTCGACCCCGAGGTGCTTGCACTCCTCCAGGACGGTGCGGACGGTGGCGGCGCCGGTGCGGTGACCGAAGGCGCGGGGGAAGCCGCGCTGGCTGGCCCAGCGGCCGTTGCCGTCCATGATGATGGCGATGTGGCGAGGGATCCGTTCGGGGTGAACGTCCGGGATGCGGGCGAGCGGGTCGGCCGCGGGCGAACAGCGACGCATCCTCGCCAGGACCGCGGCGGCGCGTTCGTCCAAGGCGTGCGTGCTCGCATTCGCAGCCGTCTGAGTCATCGATCGGGTCTCCACTTCTCATCCGGCCGGGATCGGCCCGAACCGTCTACGACATGGACGGATCGGGGTTCGGCCCGGCAACGGCGGCGTCTCAACCGCCGCTGGTCTCGTCGCAGATGATCACCTGATCCCTCGCCGGACCGACACCGATCAGACGGATCGGCACGCCGACGACCTCTTCGATCAGGTCCAGGTACGCCCGCGCCGCTGCGGGGAGGTCGGCGCGGGAGCGTACGTTCGTGATGTCCTCGGTGAACCCCGGAAGATCGGTGTACACCGGGCGGGCCTCGGCCAGAAGGTCGCCGTCCGGGATGAACCGATCCGTCATGGAGGGCTCGCCGCCGGGAACCTCGTATCTGGTGCAGACCCGCAGGCGAGGCAGGCCGGAGAGAACGTCCAGCAGCGTCACCGCGAGGGAGGTCGCCCCGCTGAGCATCGCCGAGTACCGCACCGCCACGAGGTCGAGCCACCCGACGCGGCGGGGGCGGCCGGTCGTGGTGCCGAACTCGCGCCCCCGCTGACGGATCGTCTCGCCGGTGGCATCGTGCAGCTCCGTCGGGAGCGGGCCGTTGCCGACGCGCGTCGAGTACGCCTTGACCACGCCGATGACCTCGGCGATCTGGCTTCCGGGGACGCCGGCGCCGGCGGGGATGCCCAGGGCGGTGCAGCTCGAACTGGTGACGTAGGGGTACGTGCCGTGGTCCACGTCCAGGAGGGCGGCGTTGGCGCCCTCGAAGAGGATCGGCCGGCCCGCGGCCCGCAGGTCGTGCAGCAGGTAGGTCGTGTCGCGGACGGAGTCCCGGAGCCGCTCGGCCAGGGGCGTCGCCCAGGCGATGATCTCGTCGGGGGTGAACTGTGGGGCCTCGACGCCCGCGTCCGCGGCCAGGCCGCGGAGCATCGGGTTCTTGATCCCGCAGGCCAGGATCAGTTTCTGGCGGAGCAGGTCCGGGCGGATCAGGTCCGCGATGCGGACGGCGGTGGCGCGCTGGGCCTTGTCGGCGTAGCAGGGGCCGATGCCGCGCTTGGTGGTGCCGATGGAGCCGCCGGCGCCAGGGGCGCCGTTGGCGGTGACCGGGTTGCCCCCGTAGGCGGTCAGGGCGAGTTCGCGGAGTTCGTCCTCGGCCTTGTGATAGGGCATGACGACGTGGGCGCGGTCGGAGATGACCAGGCCGGAGGTGTCCACGCCGCGGGCCTGCAACCCCTCGATCTCCTGCAGGATGACCTCGGGGTCAACGACCACGCCATTGCCGATGACGGCGAGCTTGCCCGGATAGAGGATGCCGGAGGGGATCAGGTGCAGGGCGTACCGCTCGCCCTGAACGACCACGGAGTGGCCGGCGTTGGCCCCGCCGTTGTAGCGGACCACCGCGTCGAATCTGGGGGCGATGAGGTCAACGACCTTGCCCTTGCCCTCGTCGCCCCACTGGAGGCCGACCACGGCCGTGCAGAGCCCGCCAGCGGGGGCCGCGGGCGTTTCGTCGATCTTGGATGCCATCGGAACCTCGGTTACGCCCGCACGGGGGCGGACGCGGACCCGGCTCGGGTCCGAACGCAACGATATGGCCCCCGCGACCCGAAGGCAGGCGGGAGCCCTTCTCTACCCCCCACTCACCTGGCTGCTGCTCCCTTCCGCGGCCACCTGATCCCCCTGAACAGGGGAGGCGCCCGCCGGCGCGGTCAAGGCGGCTCCCGGATGGTCCGATGACAAGGCTTGGAGGCCGCGCACGCCCATGACCGAGAACAACGTCCGCATCATGTGCCCGAACCTGACGTGCCGGAAAGTGCTGATCGTCCCGTCAAGTTCTCGCGGGAAGACGGTCCGCTGCCGGAACTGCGCGACGATGATCCGGGTCCCGGTGAAGAACACCAGCGGCAGCCCCGCGGCGCCCTCGGCCGGGGCCGACGGGAGCGACGCGAAGGCCGCCTGATCCAGTCCCGGCCTTTCTGAACCCCGGAACGACGGCTCAGCCGCGGTCGATCGCGACGGCGAGTTCCACAGCGCCCGGCGGGAGGCACTCCGTCTCGGTGCAGACCTGGTAGCGGAGCGCGAGCAGCGGCCGGCCTGACCACTCCCCCTGACGCTCGATGATGACGGGGACGGTGACTCGCCCCGTGTAGGCCCGCATCCGACCCTCGGGGCCGTAGGGTTCCCCCTCGGGCCAGTCGGCGTAGACGGCGATGCCCGTGCCGCCGACGACCTCCAACCGGAGCCCCGTCAGCCCGGGCGCCTGGCGCCCCGGATCGGCGGCGAGGACGTGCGTTCCCTCGGCGATGACGACCTCGATGAGGAACCCGGCGGGCTCGTCCTCCTTGACCACGACTCGGTCGGTCGGGGCGTAGACCTCCAGCGGCTGCACTTCGGATGCCGGCGAGGCGGTGGGAGCGGCGGGCGAGGCCGGCGAGGGAGCGGCGTGGGCGGCGCGCTCGCGGATGCGCTCGGCGCCCGCGCGGATCACGAGCATCCGCAGCAGCGCACGGGTTGAGTTGACGGTCGCGACCGGGGAGGAGGCGATGGCCGCACTGATCGCGCTCAGGCCCGCGGCGGCACGGTCGAGGTATCGCTCGTCGCCGGTCAGGTCGTACAGATCGACGAGGTTGTTGAGCGTCACTGAGACGCCGCTGGGGACCGCGCCGTCGTAGGTGGAACGGCCGCGGATGAACAGGTCGGGCTGGTCGGCGAGGGTGTCGAAGTACCCGCCGGCGCCGTCGCCGAACCGTCGCTCGACCTCTTCGGCGAGGGCCTTCGCGGCGTCGAGGTACGCCGCGGCGGCGTCTCCGCGTGCATTCAACGCCCGGTGCAACTGCACGAGCCCGAGGATGACATGGGCGTAGTCCTCGAGGAACGCCGGCGTGTGCGCCCTGGCCGACTCGCCGCGCCCACCGTAGACGCGCAGCAGGCCGCCGCCGGGGTCGCGCATCCGCGTGAGAACGAAGTCCGCCGCGCGGCGTGCGGCCTCCGCGTATCGGGGCTCGTCGAGAACAAACGACGCCACGGCCAGGCCGGCGATCATCATGCCGTTCCAGCCCGCGAGGATCTTCTCGTCGCGGTGGGGCCGGTCGCGGCGGAGCCTCGCGGCGTAGAGCCGGTCGTTGACGCCGTCCAGCCGCTCGATGAACGCCTCCACGCTCGTGCCCACCTGCTGGGCGACAGCCTCGGGGCGGGCGGTGAGGAAGAGAACGTTCGCCGGCGGGTCCTGGGGGTGGTGCGGGTCGCGGAAGTTCGGCCCGCGGTCCACGCCGTAGACGCGGGCGGCGAAGGCGCCGTCATCTGCGCCGAGAACCTCGTCGAACTGCTCGCGCGTCCAGAGGTAGTTCTGCCCTTCGCGGCGGTTCACCTCCGCATCCTGCGCGCTGTAGAACGCCCCCTCGGGAGAGGCCATCTCGCGGAGGGCGTACTCGGCGATCCGCTGGGCGGTGCGGGCGTAGAAGGCGTCGTTGTACATCGACGCCGCGGCGGCGTAGGTCTGGAGGAGCAGGCCGTTGTCGTAGAGCATCTTCTCGAAGTGCGGCACGATCCACCGCTCGTCCACGCTGTAGCGGTGGAACCCGCCGCCGACCTGATCGAAGATCCCGCCGCAGGCCATCTTATCGAGCGTGGTGCGCACCGCGGCGTCAACCGCGCGGCGGGCTTCCTCGTCGCTTGCGGCCTGGCGGAAGGCAAGCAGCAGGTCGGTGTACGACGGCTGGGGGAACTTGGGCGCGCCCTGGCCGAAGCCGCCGTGGGCGCGGTCGTGGATGCGCAGGAGCGTCGAGACGGCCTGCGCGACCTGCTCGGCGCCGAGGGCGACGGGTCGCGACTCGGCGGCCAGGTGCTCGGCGACGGCGCCGGCGAGGGCCTCGGCCTGGGAGAGGACCTCGTCGCGCTGCTCGGCCCAGGCTTTGGAGAGGCTCGCGAGGACCTGTCGGAATCCCGGCAGGCCGTGGCACGGCTCGGGGGGGAAGTAGGTGCCGGCCCAGAAGGGGCGCAGGGTGCGGGGCTCGAGGGCGACGCTCATGGGCCACCCGCCGCGGCCGGTGAACGCCTGCGTCGCGGCCATGTACAGGTCGTCCACGTCGGGCCGCTCCTCGCGGTCCACTTTGACGCAGACGAAGTGCTCGTTCATCTGCCTGGCCGTCGCCTCGTCCTCGAAGCTCTCACGCTCCATGACGTGGCACCAGTAGCAGGTGGAATAGCCGACGCTGAGGAAGATGGGGACGTCGCGCCGCCGGGCCTCCTCGAACGCCTCCGGACCCCAGGGGTACCAGTCCACGGGGTTGTGTGCGTGCTGGAGGAGGTAGGGGCTGGTCTCGGCCGCGAGGCGGTTGGCTCGCCGGGGTGCGGTGCTGGCTTCCTGGTCGGACATCGGCGTCGCCCTCGTGCTCGCCCCCGCCCCGTTCCTCTCCGCCCCGCCGCCGGTGGTTACGCTCCGCGAGCAGAAGCCGCCGCGGCGGCGCCGGACGCGGCGAAGTCGGGGCGGATGTTCATTCGCTTGACGATCAGGGCGAAGAGCGTCGCTCCTTCGGGGCCGTCGAGGGGCCCGGGGGCGCTCTCGGCGCCGCGGGCCGCGGCAGCGCCCCGGCCCGTGCGGGCCGCAAGGGAGCGCACGGCGGTCAGGCTCGACCGCAGCGCGGCGTCGGCGGGCATCTCGACGCCGGTGAGGCTCACAAAGCCGTCCTGGATGCGGATGCCCTGGTCGTCGTCGCCGGTGGAGATCTCGGCCCGGGCTTCGCTGTAGGCGCGGCCGTAGGCGCCCGCGGCCTCGGTGACGCGCTCGGCCGCCTCGGCGCTTGCGGGGCCGCTTGTCGCCTCGGCCGCGGCGGCGATCGCGCTGCGCAGTTCGCCGAGTTCCGCGGCGAAGCGAGCCCTGGCGGCGAGTATCCGCCGCCCTGAGGCGCGCAGCAGCACCGGCACGCCGACCGCGAAGACGCGCCGGCAGAGGGCGGACTCCGCCCGTTGCCAGACCGACCCGGCCGGCGCGCCGCCCCCGCTGCCCGGCGCCGCCGCCCCGGCCCGCACGGCGATGAACCCGTGGCGAACCGCAAAGGCATCAAGCCCCGCGGCGACGACGACGCTGATCCCCGGATCCGGGCCGCCCTTGAGCATGTCGGCGCACATCAGGTCGAGGTACTCGCGCTGGTCCCGGTAGAGGGTGGGGCGCATGACGGCGCGGAGGGGCGCGAGCGGGTCCGTCTCGGGGCGAGGGCCAGCGGGGAGGAGGATCCGCTGCCAGATCCGGTGCACGTCCTCGCCGACGTCTTCGGAGGTCTCGACCGAGCCGACGACCCCCGCCTGCCAGAGCGGAACGGACCAGCGCCACGATTCCATCAGCCGCAGGTACGCCGGCGAGCGCTCCACCGCCTCGCGGACCTGCTCGCGCCCCTTCTCGCCGCCGACGAAGCCGAAGGGGGTGGGCATCATCGTCACCACGCGCGAGCCCAGCAGCAGCGCGACCAGCGCCGACGGCTCCGCGGTCGTCAGGTGGTACGGGCTCAGGGCGAGATTGAGCGGGTGAGAACTCACGGCGCCCCCTCGCACGCGGCGCACCGAGCCCGGGCGGCCCGTGCGGGCCGGTGGGCGGCGGTGCGGCGGTTGGGCGTGGCCGGGGGGATCATCGGTCGGCGGCTCCTTCGGTCACAGCAGTTTGAGCAGGACGAATGCCCCGATCAACAGCGCGGCGAAGACGAGGCTTAAGAGATTGAAATACCGCTCGATGAAGCGCTTCATCGGCGGCCCGAAGCGGTAGAGCAGGGCCGCGACGATGAAGAACCGCCCGGCCCGGCCGACGCACGAGCCGATGATGAACATCGGCAGGGCGATCTCGAAGACCCCGGCCGCGATGGTGAAGACCTTGTACGGGATCGGCGTGAAGGCGGCGACGAAGATGGCCCAGAAGTCCCACTGCTGGTACAGCCCCTGCACCCGCTCGAAGACCGCCTCGTCGAAGACGTACTTGAAGAAGAACCCCTTGACCGCCGCCCACGCCAGCATGCCGATCAGGTAGCCCGCAACCCCGCCGAGCAGCGAGCCGACCGAGCTGACCGCGGCGTACCACCACGCCCTGGAGCGGCGCTCCAGCGTCATGGCGATCTGGAGCACGTCCGGCGGGACGGGGAAGAAGCTCGATTCGGCGAAGGCGATCAGGAACAGCGCGGTCGTCGAGTGCTTGTGATGCGCGAACTTCAGCACCCAGTCGTACAGCCGGCGGTGCAGCGCCCAGATCGGCAGCGGCGGGGAGCCGGGAGGCCCGAGCGGGGGGGCCGGCTCGGAAGATCGGGGGGCGCCGTTGGGAAGCCCGCCCGGAGCCTCCTTCGCCGCCGTCGCGACGGAGCCCTCGTGATTATGTGCGGTCATGGTGCTCCTCTCCTCGACCGGGGGCCGCCCGGGTGGGCGTCAACCAGCCTCCCATCGGCTCGGCGCGGCGCAGGGCGTTCCAGATCAGCACGGCCACGCCGAGGCCCACCATGGCCACGCTGAGCCACTGCCCGCGGCTGAGGCCCAGGACGCGATCGAGCCCGGGGTCAGGGAGGCGGATGAACTCCGTCGCGATCCGCAGGACGCCGTAGCCGACGAGGAAGGTCGCGCCGATCACGCCCGGCTTGCGCGGCCTGGCCGCGACGACCCAGACGAGGATGCCGACGATGATCCCCTCGGCGACGGCCTGGTAGAGCTGCGAGGGGTGGCGCGACGAGAGCAGCGGCTTGAGCTGCTGGGCGTGCTCCCCGGCGTTGGCGATGAGGCGCTCGATGGCGACGCTCCAGGGCTCGTCACCGATGCGGAACTTCGAAACCAGCGACCAGAGCTGCCGCTGCTGCTCGTCGGTCAGAAGCGGGGCGTGGCTCTCGGCGTCGAGAACCCCCGGGGCCCGCCACCCGCGGAGTTCCTGCGGGAACTGCACGGTCCACCACGGCCCCTCGGTCCCCGGCGGGGTGACGATGCGGCCGAGGAGTTCGCCGTTGATGAAGTTGGCGATGCGGCCGAAGAGGAGGCCCGGGGTGCCGATGAGCGCGACGACGTCGGTGATGTGCAGGAACGGCGCGCGGCCGACGGCCTCGCCGGAGGGCTCGCGCCAGCCGCGAGAGACGCGCCAGGAGGCGGCGATCAGCCCGAGCATCCCCCCGTGGCTGGCCATCCCCCCCTGGTTGATCGCCAGGACGCCCCACCACGGGGCGTCGTCGAAGAAGGTCCACAGGAGACTTGGCTGGTAGAAGAAGACGTACCCCAGCCGCCCTCCCACCAGCACGCCCCCGACCAGCCAGATCATCGCGTCCCCCACGCGCCATCGCGGCAGGGGCGTGAAACCCGGCCGCTCCGGCGTCGAGGAGAGCCTGAGCAGCAGCAGGTAGGCCACGAAGAACCCCGCCAGGTACGAGAGCCCGTACCAGCGCACCCCGAATCCGTCCGTGATCCGGAACAGAAACGGGTCGAGCGTGTGCAGCCACGCCGCGAGCGTCGTCGCCACCGGGGTCGTGGGGACTTCGAGGGTCATCGGGCGGAGGGTAGGACCGGCCCGGCCGGCCCCGCCGGAACCCCGAAGAACCGCTCGGTGTTCCGGTTGACCGTCTCGTGGAACTCGTCAAAGGAGACGCCCCGCACGGCGGCGAGGGTTTCGGCGACGTGGCGCACCCATCCGATGCGGCAGGGCCGCTTACCCCGGTGCGGCTCCGGAGAGAGGAACGGGGCGTCGGTCTCGACCATGATCCGGTCCGCCGGCACCAGCCGCGCCGCCTCGCGGACGTCCGCGGCGTTCTTGTACGTCACCACTCCCGTGAAGCTCACCCACGCTCCGAAGTCCAGCACCTTCCGGATGTCGGCCGGAGTTCCCGTGAAGCAGTGGAAGACGAAGCGGCCCGGGTCCCAGCCGGTCCGCTTCAGGTACGGGATGAGGTCGTCGAACGCCTCGCGGCAGTGGATCACGACGGGCTTGTCGAGCCCCTCCTTCCGGCATGACTCGATGAACGCGAGTTGCTCCTCGAGCACCTCTCGCTGCAACGCCGCGGCGGGCTCCTTGTAATGGTTGTCCAGGCCCAGCTCCCCCCAGGCGACGCAGCGAGGGTCGGCGGCGACGGTCCGGAGCGTGGGCCAGTCGTGCGGCCCCTGGTCCGAGTACAGGGGGTGGACGCCCGCGGTGCACCGAACGTTGGGGAACCGCTTCGCGATGGCGAGGGCGTCCAGGCAGTCCCGCGAGGTGGTCGAGACGGTGATGCAGCCGGTGACCCCCATCGCGGCGGCCTCGGCGAGTTCCTCCTCGATCCGGCCCTGGTAGTCGGGGAACGTGAGATGGCAGTGGGAGTCGATCACGCCTCAGCATAGTTCCCGCAGGACGGCCCCGCAGCCCCGCCCGCGGCGGGGATTGGCCCGGCTCCGGCTCATCCCGTACGCTGCGCCGGACAGACCCACACGCGAGTACGCCCGATGCACCACCCCACCCGTCTCATCGCCGCGCTGACCGCGATCCTGCTCGCCCTCGCCCCCTCCTTCGCCTCGACGGACCACGACCTGTGGTACATCATCGAGATGGCGGGCCAGCGCTCCGGCACGCTGCACTCCGTCCAGCGCACCGAGGGGGACCGCATCACGTCCATCAGCGAGACGCGGCTGAAGATCCGGCGCGACCGGGCGGCGATCGAGGTCGCCGTCACCACCGAGTTCGTGGAGACGCTCGACGGCAAGCCCATCTCGATGTCGGCCACGCAGGTCATGGGCGCCGAGCCGACGACGATGACCTACACGTTCGGCCCCGGGGGCGTCACGATCACGACCCGCCAGGGGAACGGCGAGCCGACGACGGTCACCGCCCCGCTCCCGGAGGGGGCCTGGCTCACTCCCGCCGCGGCGGCCACCTTCACGCGCAAGCGACTCGAGGCGGGGGCCACCGAGATCACCGCCCGCATCATCGACCCCTCCTTCGGCCTCCAGCCCATCGTCTCCACCCGGCGGGTGCTCGAGCGGACCACGGTAGAGGCGCTCGGCAAGGTCGTCCCCGCGATCAAGTGCGCGGCCACGGTCAGCGCCGTCCCCGGCATCGAGTCCATCGAGTACCTCGACGAGCGGGGCGTGCCGATCCGCACCACCTCCAACCTCGGCGGCATCCCGATGACCATCATCGCCGCCGACCGGGAACTCGCGAACCTCGAACTCGACCCGCCGGAACTGATGCAGCGGACGTTCGTCTCTCCGGACCGGCCGATCAAGAGCCCCCGCGCAGCGCGACGCGCCTCCTACCTCCTGCGTCTGGAGGGGGGCGACGGCACGCTGGCGACGATCCCCACGACCGCGATCCAGCGCACCGAGGCCGTGGAGCCGGGCGTTGTCCGCGTGGTCGTCGATCTGGACAACCCCACTCCCGCCCCGGCCGCGGATGCGGAGGACGGCGCCTACCTGGCCTCCTCCTCGATGCTCCCGACCGAAGATGATCTCATCCGCCGCCTCGTCGAGCAGGCGACGGCGAAGGCCGATGGCGCCACCCCCGCGGAACGCGCGGAGGCGATGCGGCGATTCGTCCATACCTACATCAACGCCAAGAGCCTCGGCGTCGGCTTCGCCAGCGCCGCCGAGGTCGCCCGCACCCGCGAGGGCGACTGCACGGAGCACGCCACCCTCCTGGCGGCGATGCTCCGCGTCGCCGGGATCCCCAGCCGCACCGCCTCCGGACTGATCTACGCCGATTCGTTCGGCGGATCGCGCGACATCTTCGGCTATCACATGTGGACCCAGGCCCTGCTGGAGGTGGACGGCCGGATGACGTGGGTTGACCTCGACGCCACACTCGGCCCGAAGACGCCGACCGACGCGACTCACATCGCCCTCGCCACAGCCGCCCTCGGCGACGCGGAGCCCACCAACCCGCTGATCGCCCTCGTTCCCCTCCTGGGCCGGCTTGAAGTCAGCGTCGAGCACGCCGAGTGATGAGGCGCGGGCTTCCGGCCCGTGCCTCCGCCTCTCCGACCTCTACCATGCTCCGCCTCCGGCTCATGGTCGTCACGCCAGGAATCCGTTGCCACGAGAACAGGACCGTCCAGTGACCTCCCTCCCCCCCCCTCCTCCCCTTCCCCCACGCGATCCCGCCGGTCACAAGGGCACCTTCGGCACCGTCGCGGTCGTCGGCGGCTACGCCGGTCCCGGATCGCGGATGATCGGGGCCCCCTGTCTGGCCGCGGTCGCCGCCCTGCGCGCCGGCGCCGGGCTCGCCCGCCTGGTCACCCCTGAGCCGATCCTCGCCGACGCCCTCACCGTCGCCCCCAGCGCCACCGGCATCCCGATCCCCACGGACGACTCGGGCGAGATCGTCCCGCATGAGGCCGCGGCGGTCATCGACTCCCTTGCCCGCTCGTGCGACTGCCTCGCCATCGGACCCGGCCTCGGCCGCGGCGACGGCCCGCGTGCCGCCTCGCTCCGCGCCATCCAGCAGGAAGAGGTCCCCGTCGTCGTGGACGCCGACGCGATCAACAACCTCGCCGAGGTCCCCGAACTCGGGCGCGACCTCCGCGCCGCGGCAGTCTTCACGCCGCACCCGGGCGAGTTCCGCCGCCTCACGGAGGCCATGGGGCTCAAGGACGCCCTCGGGCTTGATACGTCCCGCGAGAACGCGGCCGAGCGGCTCGCGCAGCGCCTCGGGTGCATCGTGGTCCTCAAGGGCGCGGGGACGGTCGTCTCCGACGGCCTTCGCACGTGGACGAACACCTCCGGCCACCCCTGTCTCGCCACCGCGGGCACGGGCGACGTTCTCACCGGCCTGATCGCCGCGATGATCGCTCAGTTCGTCGCCCCCCCATCGCCGTTCCCCCTGCCGGAGAAGGTGCGGGCGATGATGCCCAAACCCGCGGGCAAGCCCCTGGACCTCTTCGACGCAGTCCGGCTGGCCGTCTACGCCCACGGCAAAGCGGGCGAGCGCTGGGCGGCGTCGCACGACGCCAGCGGCGGCCTGCTGGCGATGGAACTGGCCGACGAACTGCCGGCGACACTTGAGGCCCTCCGCGCGGCGACCTGAGCGTCGGCCCCGCCGCTCACTCCGCCGGCTGCGTCGCCTCAAGGTGCGCCAGCACGATCTTGATGGTCTCGTACGAGACCTTCCCCCCCAGCCGCTCGAAGATCGGCCGCAGCAGCAGCGCGCCGACCTCCCCTGCCGCCCGTTCGACCATGGCGTACACCTCCGGCGGAACCCACGCCGCGACGCTCGCCGGCCGCCGGTCACGGATGTAGCGGAGGAGGTACTCGACGACGGTGCTCTCGGCCCTCCCCAGTTTCGCGGCGACCTGCTCGATGCTCGCCCCCTCCTCGAAGAGGCCATATCCCGGCGCGGGCGCTCCGGGGCGCGTCACGCGCTCGCCGCGTCCGCTGCCGGCGCCGCGCGGGCGCGACCCCGGCGACGCGTCCAACTCCAGCCCGTTGCGATCGCAGTACGACCGCACGTGGTCGATGAACCGCTCGCCGAACTGCGTCAGTTTCGCCGTCCCGATCCCCCGGATGCTGACGAACGACTCCTCCGCCCCCGGCCGCACGCGGGCCATCTCCTCCAGCGTGGCGTCGGAGAAGACGACGTACGGCGGCACCGCCAGTTCTTCGGCCACCTGCCGCCGCAGCGCCCGCAGCGACTCGAAGAGCCCACGCTCCTCCGGCGTCAGCGGGCGTGAGGCCTCCTTCGGCGTCGCCCCGCGCCGCGCCCCCGCGCCGACCCACCCGTCCTCCCCCGCCGGACGCCGCGGCGAGATCAGCCGCACCTCGCGCCGCCCCCGCAGCAGTTCCGCCGACGCCGCCGTCAGACGCAGGACCGGGTACTGGTCCTGCGTCCGCTCCAGCACCCCCTCGTCGATGAGCTGGTTCACGTAGCTGATCAGCGTCTCCCGCGGCACATCCCACAGCAGCCCGAAGGTGCTCAGCTCGTTGTGCCGCCGCTCGACGATCTTCGCGTTCGCCTTCCCCCGCAGCACGTCGACGATGTGCGCCACGCCGAACCCCATTCCCCCGGAGGACAGGGATGCGCGCGCCACGCACGAGACGATCTTCTGCGCCACCACTTGCGAATCCGGCGCCGTCTCGAGTTCCCCCAGGCACACGTCGCACGCCCCGCACCCGTCCACCCCGCCGCCCGGCGGCTCGTACGCCTGACCGAAGTACTCCGAGAGCGCGCGGTGCCGGCACCTCGCCCCCGAGCAGAGCCGGTGGACGTGGCCGAGCAGTTCCAGTTGCGCCCGCACCACCGCCCGCGCCCGCTCCAGGCTCTCCTCGTCAACAACCTCGATCTCCCCCGCGGAGGCCTCGATCAGCCGCTTCCACTGCTGGACGTCCGCCGCGGAATAGAAGAGCACGCACTCCGCCGGGAGCCCGTCCCGCCCCGCTCGCCCCGTCTCCTGCTGGTAGTGCTCGATGCTCTTGGGCATCGCCGCGTGCACCACGCACCGCACGTCGGAGCGGTCGATCCCCATCCCGAACGCCACCGTCGCCACCACCACGTTCAGCCGCTCGCTCGCGAACGCCTCCTGCACCTCACGCCGCTTCTCGGGCGTCAGGCCCGCGTGGTACGCCTCGGCCTCGATGCCGTGCCTGGTCAGCATCGCCGCGATCGCCTCGGTCTCCCGCCGGCTGATGCAGTAGACGATCGACGCCTGCCCGCCGCCTCCCCCACCGCTCTCCCCGCCCTGATGCCGCGACAACGTCTCGACCAACTGCTTGTCCAGGCGCACCCGCGGCAGGATCCGGTACGTCAGGTTCGGCCGGTCGAACCGCCCCACGAGTTCCACGTGGTCTTGCAATCGCAGCTGCGCCGCGATGTCCTCCCGCACACGCGGCGTCGCCGTCGCCGTGTAGGCGTGGAACGTCGCCCCCGGGAAGCGGTCCCGCAGCAGCGCGATCCGCCGGTACTCCGGCCGGAAGTCGTGCCCCCACTGGCTGATGCAGTGCGCCTCGTCGATCGCGAACGTCCCGATCCGCAGCCGCTGGAGCGTCGAGAGGAACCCCTCCGTCAGCAGCCGCTCCGGTGCGACGAACAGCAGCCGCAGCGCCCCCGCCTGCAACCGGTCCCACACCTGCCGGGACTCCGCCGGCGACAGGTTGCTGTGCAGCGCCGCGGCCGGGTAGCCGTTGAGCCGCAGCCCGTCCACCTGATCCTTCATCAGCGAGATCAGCGGCGAGACGACGACCGTCAACTCACCCGTCAGCAGCGGCGGGGCCTGGTAGCACAGGCTCTTGCCGCCGCCGGTGGGCATCACCACCAGCGAGTCCCGGCGGTCCAGCACGGCCCGGATCGCCTCCGCCTGCAGCGGCCGCAGCGCGTCGAAGCCCCACGTCCGCCGGATGGCGTCGATGATGGCTCGATCGGAGAAACGGCTGGTCTGGGCGGGCGGTCGCGCGGCCGGCATGACGGCCATCATAGCGGGAGGGCGATCGCCGGTTGCTGTCCGTTTGGTGGCCGCATCAGCCCGACGGACTTGCGGCACGGCCCGCGCTCGCTACCTTGCACGCCGTCGATCGCATCAACGCTCGGAGCACGACATGCACATCCCCGCCGCCGCGGCCGTCGCCAGCCCCGATCTGTGGAACTGGGGCGACCTGCTGACCACCCAGGGCCTCATCGCCCTCGTCACGCTCACCGCGATGGAGGTCGTGCTTGGGATTGACAACATCGTCTTCATCGCCATCGTCACCGGGAAGGTCCCCGAGGAGCGGCGCGCGAGGGTCCGCAACACGGGCCTGATCCTCGCCCTGGTGATGCGCATCGGCCTGCTGTTCGCCATCACCTGGATCATGGGGCTGACCAGGCCCCTGTTCACCGTCTTCGATCGCGGGATCAGCGGGCAGGCCCTCATCCTGCTCGCCGGGGGGCTCTTCCTGATCGGCAAGGCGACCTACGAGATCCACCACCGCGTCGAGGGGCGTGGCGAGGGCCACGGCGAGGCCGGCCCCGAGGCGACCGTCGGCGGCGCCGCCGCGGGCGGCAGGGCGGCCCTGGGCGCCGCGGCGGTCAGCATCCCCACGATCATCGCGCAGATCATCATGCTCGACCTGGTCTTCTCCCTCGACTCGGTCATCACCGCCGTCGGCATGGCCAGGACGATCCCGATCATGATCGTCGCGGTCCTCATCGCGGTGACGGTCATGATCACCTTCGCCGGGGCCATCAGCCGCTTCGTGGAGCGGCACCCGACGATCAAGATGCTCGCCCTGGCCTTCCTCGTCCTCATCGGCGTCATGCTCGTCGCCGAGGGCGTCGGGGAGCACATCGAGAAGGGGTACATCTACTTCGCGATGGCCTTCTCGCTGGTCGTGGAGATGCTCAACATCCGCGCCGGCGCCAAGCGCCGCGCCCGCGACGCCGCCTCGGCCGTCGGGCCCGTGCCGTGAGCGATCCCTCGCACCCCTCGACGCCCGCGCACCGCCGGACTGACCCCGTCAGTGCGGCACGATGACGCCCGTGTGGTGCCCCGCGTCGCGCTCGGCCTCGCCCGGGGCCTCCAGTTCCAGCGTCGAGTGGTCGATCCCGTACCGCTCCCGCAGCATCGCCCGGATCCGCCGCTTGATTTCATCCGCCGGCTCCGGCCCCGTCGGGTCCACGATGATGTGAGCCTCCGCCGCCCGGTGGCGCTCGTCGAGCTGCCAGACGTGCACGTGGTGAACCCCCAGCACCCCCGGCACGCGCGCCGCTTCCGCGGCCAGTTCCTCGACGTCCACGTCCGCCGGCGCTCCCATCATCAGGATGTGCACCGCCCCGCGGATGCTCGAGATCCCCTGGTAGAGGACGTAGGCCGCGATGAGCAGCGTCGCGATCGGGTCCGCCAGGCGCCAGCCGTACAGGATGATCAGCGTCCCCGCGACGATCACCGCCACCGACCCGAGGGCGTCCGCCACGTTGTGGAGGAACACCGCCCGGACGTTCATCCCCTCCTTCGCCTGCGCGTACACGATCGCGGCGGTCGTCGCGTCGATCGCCAGCGCGACCCCCGCCACGATCACGACCGTCCACCCTTCCACCGGCTCGGGAGCGAAGAACCGCGTCACCGCCTCGAAGACGAGGTAGACCCCGATCACGATCAGCACGGTCAGGTTCACGAGGGCGCCGATCACTTCGGCGCGGCGGTACCCGTAGGTCCGCCACCGGTCCGCCGGCCGCCGCGCGATCTTCCTGGCCGCGAGCGCCACCCCCAGCGAGGCGGCGTCCGACAGGTTGTGCAGGGCGTCGGCCACCAGCGCGAGGCTGCCGCTGATGGCCCCGCCGACGAGCTGCGCCAGCGTCAGCCCCACGTTCACCAGCACCGCCGCGACCAGAAGCCGGTCTGCTCCGCGGCCGTCGGCGGCGCCATGGTCGTGCGCGTGCCCGTGAGCGTGACCATGCCCGAACGGCATCGCCGCCTTCCCCCGCTGCGTCCCCGCCCGCCCGTGACGTTCACGTCAGCATGAGCACCAGCGCCGCGCCGGCGACCACCACCGCGCTGACGCACAGCACGATCGCCAGGATCAGCCACCGCTGGCTCCGGGAGATCATCTCCGCCAGTTTCGCGTCCCGCTCCCCCGCGGTGGCCTGCGCCTGCCGCAGCAGCCCCGCGAGCCGCTCCGACGACTCCCCCATGCTCTGCCCCAGCGCGCTCAGCCCCGCCGCCGAGCGGTCCTGCGCCTCGGCGCTCCGCGCCAGCAGCGCCTCGGATCGCTCCGCGCTCTCCCGCCCCAGCCGCGCCTGTTCGATGATCGCCCCCTCGATCGACCGCTGCCCCTCCCGGGTCGCCGCGGCGAGCGCCTCGATCGCCTCCACCATACGGCCCGACAGTTCCACGAGCCGCGCGTTCTGCTCGCGGATCTCCGGCAGCACCGCCAGCGCCTCGGGAACCCGCTCCATCAGCTCCACGATCCGCTCCGCCCGACGCTCCTGCGCCCCGTGCCGGCTCTCCTGCACGTCCAGGTGCGTGTTGACCTTGCGGACCAGGTCGATCACCTCGGTGTAGTTCCGCCGCAGCTCCTCGATCAGCTCCTGGCGGCTGGGCGCCCGCCGCGAGGCCGGGGCGACGATCTCGTGCCGCGGCTCAACGCCGATCTCGGGACCATCCTGGTCGTGCGCCTCGTCGCCGTTGGCGTGACCACCCGCCTCCGGAGCCTCGGCGGGCTCGCCGCCGTGCTGGTCCTCTCCCCCGTCCTTCGCCTCCGGCGGCCATTTGATGACGATCGGCTCTTCGGGGGCCACGCTCGCTGCGCCGGCGCGCAGCCGCGAGCCGCTCCCCTCGTGCCTCCCGAAGACCGACGCGAGCCTGCCCCATACGCCCATGATTCAGCCTCCTTGCTGATTGCCCCGCACATGATACGACTGACCCACGCGCCGGATCGCGCGGTGCGCCCGGATCGCCGCGGTGCTCCCATCGGCCACATCGGGCCCGGGGCCGCGATCGGCGCAGCGCGGGATGAAGAGCCTGTCAGCCCGGCCCACCGCCTTCCGGATCGAGGCCGAGCAGGGCGGCCGCCGCGGCCCTTCGATCACCAGCAAAATGGCCCGCGCCAATCACCGCCGGCGCGGGCCAGTATGTTTTCTGCGGCGTCCGCTCGCGGCGTCCTTCAGACGCCCGCCGGCTGCCGGCTCTCGTTGAGCTTCTTCCGCACGACCGTGTGCAGGATCCCGCCGTTCTTGTAGTACTCCACCTCCACCGGCGTGTCGATCCGGCACCGCGTGGTGAACCGCAGGCTCGTGCCGTCGGCGCGGCGCGCCGTCACCGGCACCTCGCACCGCGGCTCCAGCGGGTCGGGGAGTTCGATGTCGAACGTCTCCGTCCCGTCCAGCCCCAGGCTCTGGGCGTTCTCGCCGTTCATGAAGCACAGCGGCAGCACGCCCATCCCGACGAGGTTGCTGCGGTGGATCCGCTCGAAACTCTCGGCGATCACCGCGCGGACGCCCAGGAGCATCGTCCCCTTCGCCGCCCAGTCGCGGCTGGAGCCCATGCCGTAGTCCTTGCCCGCGAGCACGACCAGCGGCGTCCCCTCCTCCTTGTAGTTCAGGCTCGCGTTGTAGATCCACTCCAGTTTCCCGCCGCCCTTCCTGCTCATGTCCCGCGTCCAGCCGCCCTCGCGGATCTTGCCCGTCGCCGGGTCCACCGCGAGCTTGTTCTTCACGCGGATGTTGGCGAACGTCCCGCGGGTCATCACGCGGTCGTTGCCGCGCCGCGACCCGTAGGAGTTGAACATCGACTTGGGCACCCCGTGGCTCTTGAGGTACTCGCCCGCCGGCGAGTTCTCCGCGATGTCGCCCGCCGGCGAGATGTGGTCCGTCGTCACGCTGTCCCCGACAAAGACCAGGCACCGCGCCGAGCGGATCGGCGAGGCTCCGGGCGGGGTCGCCGTCATCCCCTCGAAGAACGGCGGGTTCTGGATGTACGTGCTCTTCTCGTCCCACGGGAACAGCTCGCTCTGGCTCACCGGGACGTTGTTCCAGGTCTCGTTGCCGGTGAAGACGTTGGCGTACTGCTTGCGGAACTGCTCGGGCGTCACCGCCGCGGCCTTGATCGCCTGGATCTCGGCGTGCGTCGGCCAGATGTCCTTCAGGAACACGTCCCGCCCGTCCGCGGTCCTCGCCAGCGGCTCGCTCGCCAGGTCGATGTCCACCGTCCCCGCGATGGCGTACGCGACGACCAGGGGCGGGCTCGCCAGGTAGTTCGCCTTCACGTCAGGGTTGATCCGGCCCTCGAAGTTGCGGTTCCCGCTCAGCACGCTCGCGACGACGAGGTCGCCCGCCTTGATCGCCCGCGTGACCTCCTCCGGCAGCGGCCCGGAGTTGCCGATGCACGTCGTGCACCCGTAGCCGACGGTGTGGAAGCCAAGGGCCTCCAGGTCCTCCGTCAGGTTCGCCTTGTCGAAGTACGCCGTCACCACGGTGGAGCCCGGGGCCAGCGACGTCTTGACCCACGGCGCCCGGGTCAGCCCCAGCGCCCTCGCCTTGCGCGCCACCAGGCCCGCGGCGATCATCACGTCCGGGTTGCTCGTGTTCGTGCAGCTCGTGATCGCCGCGATCACCACGTCGCCGTGGTACATGTTGAACCGCTTGCCGTCGAGCGTCACCGGGACGCCCTGCCCCTTCGCCGCCCGCTCCGGCGCGTTCACCGCCGCCATCGTCTCCCCCGGCTCCTGCACCCGCCCGCTCTCGCCCCCCTCGCCCGCCCAGCGGTCCACCCGCACCTCCTCGCCCGGCACGGGCTTGCCGAAGGCGTCCACCAGCTCGCGCCGCCACATCGACTTCATCTGGCTCAGGATCACCCGGTCCTGCGGCCGGCGCGGCCCCGCCAGCGACGGCTGCACCGTCCCGAGGTCCAGCTCGATGAGGTCCGTGAACTCCGGCTCCGCCGCGCCCGGCTCCCAGAACAGCCCGTTGGCCTTGCAGTACGCCTCCACCAGCGCGACCGTCTCCTCGCTCCGGCCGGTCAGCCGCAGGTAGTCCAGCGTCGCGGCGTCGATCGGGAAGAACCCCATCGTCGCCCCGTACTCGGGCGCCATGTTCGCGATCGTCGCCCGGTCCGCCACGCCCAGCGCCGCCAGCCCCGGGCCGCAGAACTCGACGAACTTGTCCACCACCCCGCGGGCCCGGAGCATCTCGGTGATGGTCAGCACCAGGTCCGTCGCCGTCGCCCCCTCCGGCAGCTTCCCCTTGAGCCGGAAGCCGATCACGTCCGGCGTCAGCATGTAGATCGGCTGGCCGAGCATCACGGCCTCGGCCTCGATCCCGCCGACGCCCCACCCCACGACGCCCAGGCCGTTGATCATCGTCGTGTGGCTGTCGGTCCCCACGAGCGAGTCCGGGTACGCCACCGTCTCGCCGTCGATCTCGCGCGTCCACACGCCCCTGGCGAGGAACTCCAGGTTCACCTGGTGCACGATCCCGGTCGCCGGCGGCACCACCCGGAAGTTGCTCAGGCTCTGCTGCCCCCACTTGAGGAACTCGTACCGCTCGTTGTTCCGCTCGAACTCCTTCTGCGCGTTGATCGTCAGGGCCGCGCGCGTCCCGAAGGCGTCCACCTGCACGGAGTGGTCGATCACCAGGTCGCACGGCACCGCGGGGTTGATCGCGGAGGGGTCGCCCCCCAGGCGCTTGATCGCGTCCCGCATCGCCGCGAGGTCCACCACGCAGGGGACCCCCGTGAAGTCCTGGAGCACGACCCGCCCCGGCATGAACGGCAGCTCCGTCTGGGCCGGGGCCTTCGCGTTCCAGTTCGCCAGCCCCGCGACGTCGTCCGCCGTCACGATGAACCCGTCCACGTTCCGCAGCATCGCCTCCAGCAGCACCTTGATCGAGAAGGGCAGCCGGTCCACGTGCCCCACGCCCTGCCGCTTCAGAGCGTTGAGGTCGTAGTAGGTGTACTCCCCGTGCTGGGTCTTGAGCGTCGCGCGGGCGTTGAACGGATCGGGTCGGCGTGCCATGGGAGCCTCCTGAAAGTCGAACGGTGCGTCCACCCCATGATCGCCCCCTCGGCTTCATGAATCAAATACATGAAGCAGCATCATTCCATCAACAGTACTTATTTCGATCCTCACCCATACCCCCGCACCTGCTCACCCCACACCTCCCCCCTCCCTACCTCCTCACGCTCCCCAGCAGGTCCCGCTCGAACTCCTCCACCGCCGGGCTCGCCACCCGGTCCCCTCGCCGCACGATCGCCAGCCGGCGTGTCAGCCTCCCCTCGCGGCACGTCAACCCCTCGCCCCCTCGCAGCGCGAAGCGGCTCACGAACCCCACCCCGATCCCCGCCGCGACCATCTGCTTGATCGACTCGATCGACCGCAGCTCCATGATCACGTTCAGCGCCACCCCCGCCGCCCCGGACGCCCGGTCGATGAGCGTCCGCACCGCGGACCCCGCCTCGAACGCCACCACCGCCTCCCCCGCCAGGTCCTTCCACCGGAAGCTCTTCGCCCCCGCCAGCGCGTGCCGCGGCGGCACGATCAGCCGCAACTCGTCCTCCACCAGCGGCGTCACGACCAGCCCGCCCCGTCCCGCCTCTCCACCCTCCGGCACCGGCAACGTCACGATCCCCAGGTCGAGTTCCCCGGTCGCCACCGCCGCGGCGATCGGCCCCGACCCCGCCTCCCTCACGTAGAACCGCAGCCCCGGCCGTCGCCGCCGGATCCCCGAGACCACCGGCGGCAGCAGGTAGGTCGTCGCCGTCGCGCCGCCGCCGATCCGGATCGATCCCCGCTCGAGCCCCACCACCTGCCGCACCGCCTCCACGGCATCGTCCACGCGGCGCAGCGCCTCTTCCGCCTTCTCCAGGAACACCCGCCCCGCCTCCGTCAACTCCACTCCCCGCCCCGTCCGGTGCAGCAGGGCCGCCCCCACCTCCGCCTCCAGCTTCTTGAGCATCGCCGACAGCGCCGGCTGCGACACGCCCAGAGCCTGGGCGGCCTTCGTCATGTGCCCCGCCCGCGCAATGGCCCGGAAGTACCGCAGCGGCGTCAGTTCCATCGCCGAAGCGTACGACGGCATCCCCGGCTCGAACCGATGCCCGCCGGCCTCGATGCCGTGATGTGATGCGCGGACGCCGGTACCGGCGCGACGAAACCGAGTGCCGAGTGCCTATCGCCGAATGCCTAACTCCCCTCTCCGCTCGCTTCGCCGCTCCCCCGGAACAGCATCCGCCGATTCGTCGCCCCCAGGTACGCCGCCGCCCCCGCCCACACCACGGAGAGCGGCACGACCACCGCCGCCAACCCGCCCGCCATCGCCGCGGCGAGCCCGTGCGTCCACGCCCCCAGCAGGTCCCCGCCCCGGTACACGAAGGTGTCGATGAAGACCTTCGACTTGTACTTCTCCTCCGGACCAAGGACCGTGTACAGGACCTCGCGGCTGGGCCGGTCCACCGCGTAGTGCGCTGCGCGGCGCAGCACGTAGAACCCCGAGAACGCCCAGAGCGTCGGCTCCGCCGCCAGCAGCGCGAACCCCAGCCCCGTCACCACGGGCATCACCGCCAGCGCCGTCCCCACTCCCATCCACCGCATGATCCGCCCCGTGACCAGCAGTTGGGCGAGCAGCGTCAGCACGTTGACCGCCACGTCCAGCCGGCCGAAGAAGGCCGTCCGCGAGGCGTCGTCCTCGAACGACGACTTCACGACCGCCAACTGCTCGAACCAGACGAACGTGGACGTCACCGTGTAGAAGAGCATGTACGCCGCGAGCACCGCCAGGTACGGCGACCGGGCCACCAGCGCGATCCCCGTCCACACCCCCCGCCCCGGCTCGCGCGACGCCGCCGCGACCTCTCCCGCACGCTCGCCCACCCCCACGCCCCCGAGCCGCGTCAGCCTGACCACGCACGCCCGGGCCATCTCCAGCGTCGCCGCGGCGATCAGAAGCAGCGTCGTCGGCGCCAGCGAGAGCGTCCCCGCCCCCGGCAGCGCGACCCCCTGCACCAGGGTCGCCGGCACCGCGGCCCCCAGCGTCGCCCCGATCGTCCCTCCCACCGCGATGAACGCGAACAGCCGCTTCCCCTGCTCGGGCCGGAAGAGGTCGGCCATGAACCCCCAGAAGACCGAGACCTGGAAGAGGTTGTAGACGCTCAGCCAGATGTAGTACGTGTAGCCGACCGCCGTCCGCCCCCCCTCCCCCACGCACTCGAACGCAAGGAAGTACAGCACGAGGTTCAGCGCGAAGAACCGGTACAGCAGCGGCAGGAACGTCCGCCGCGGCACGCGCGACACCACCAGCGAGAAGACCGGCACCGCCACGAACATCGCCGCCGTGGTCCCCGTCCAGAGCCACGGCAGCCGGTCCAGGTCGCCGCGGATCCCCATGGCGTCACGCAGCGGCCGCTGGAGGTAGTACGAGAACAGCAGCAGGAAGAAGTACGCCGCCGACCACGCCAGCGCTGCCCCCTCACCGGGCCGCACGAGCACAAGCCGGCGCAGCAGCGCCGCGGCCACGCCCGTCTCCCCGCCACCGCCGCGTCCCCGCTCTGGCGACTCCCAGCCGTCCATCCTCTTCCGAACGCTCCGCCCGCGCCCTGCCGCTCACGTCATACCGCCGCTGACGATACGGGATGCCCCGGCCGCCGGACGCAACCGCGCTCCGCCGCGCTGTGTACAACCCCGGCCACTCAGCACGACCACAGCCGGAGCCCCCCAACGATGTCCACCACACGCCGCGACTTCCTCCGCACCTCCATCGCCGCCGGCGGGGCTCTGGCCCTCTCCGCCGCGGCAGGAGCCGCCGCCATGCCCAGCGCCCGCCGCCACGGCCGGAAGACGCTCCTCATCCTCGGCGGCACCAGCTTCATCGGCCCCCACATCATCGAGGCCGCGAAGGCCGCCGGCTACAAGGTCACCATCTTCAACCGCGGCAGGACCGAGGTGCTCAAGCAGACGCCCATCGACGGCGTCGAGAAGATCATCGGCGACCGCGACCCCGACAAGGGCGACGGGCTGAAGAACCTCGAGGCCCGCATCAAGGACAAGGGCGGGTGGGACGCCGTCATCGACACCTCCGGCTACGTCCCCCGCATCACCAAGGCCTCCGCCGAACTCCTCGCCCCGGTCGTCGGCCAGTACATCTTCATCTCCAGCATCTCCGTCTACGCCGACAGTTCCAAGCCCGGCGACGAGTCCGCCGCGCTCGCCACCATGGCGGATCCGACGAACGAGGAGATCCTGGCGAACTACGGCGCCCTCAAGGCGCTGTGCGAGCGGACCGTCGAGGAGGCCATGCCCGGCCGCGCCTGCAACGTGCGCCCCGGCTTCATCGTCGGGCCCGGCGACCCCACGGACCGATTCACGTACTGGCCCGTTCGGTTCGATAGAGGGGGGGATGTCCTCGTCCCAGGCACACCGGATGACCCCGTCCAGTTCATCGATGTGCGGGACCTCGCGGCGTGGCTCATCCATCTCGTGGAGACCAGGACCATGGGCGTCTTCAACGCCACCGGCCCCGTCGGCGGCTGCACGGTGGGCGAACTGGTCGAAACCTGCAGGGCCGCGGCCAGGACCCCATCCGAGCCCGTGTACGTCCCCGGCGATTTCCTTCAGAGCCAGGACATCAGAGGCGGCGTGGTGACGATCCTGATCCCGCCGGGCCCCGAGATGGCGGGCTTCCACCGGCGCAGCATCGACAAGGCCGTCGCTCAGGGCCTGAAGACCCGCCCCGTCGCCGCGACCGTTCGGGACACCCTCGCCTGGTGGCCGGTGGAGGTGGAGCGTCGCGTCCGCGTCACCAGGGAACTCATTGAGGACGCCAGGGCGAAGGGCGAGGAGCCGCCACAACTCGGAGACCCCGTCAAGCTCCGCGCCGGGCTCGCCCCCGAGCAGGAGAACGCTATCCTGACCGCCTGGCGGGAGCACGTCGAAACGCGGTAGCCCCGAACCCCAACAAGCCAATCCGATGTATCCAGACGTCACCCCGGGAGCTGCGCACGACTCCCGACGGTGCACAGCGGCCCCGGGCCTACACCCCCGGGGCCGCGTTTCTTTTGTTGCTTCCTTCCAACCAACCCGGCGCCACGACGATCGTTCAGGTCTCGGATCGAGGATGATGGGTGCGCATCCACTCGCGGACCTGCTCCTCGATGATCCGATTCTCTTCCTCGCAGTCCCGGTTGAGCCATCGCACCGCCCGCTCGCCGCGAAAATCGTCCGCGGTCAACAGCCATGCGTTCAGGCCCTTGTCCCTCGGATCCCGGGCCGCGAAGTCGAGCAGTACCCTCCTGCCGCAGTTGCTCGTCTGCTCGGCGGCACGTCTGAAGACCGCATATCGGCGTCCGCCCCCACGAGCACCGCCGCGTTCCACCACCGCCCAGCTTCCCCCAGCGTGTCGCGGTAATCCCATGGGCTCAGCCCGGGCAGAGCCCCCACGGCGGCCGCGACCTCCGGGAGTGACCTGTCGTGGGTCAATGCGCCCAGGACTGCCACACGACCGGCGAACCGTGTCAACCTCGCCCACTGCATTTCATCCCGACGAATGCGTTTGCCGAGAGCATCGCGAACCGCCTGCGGCCGCTCTGCGACGACCAGCCAGGACGACAGCACCTGCTTGTCCCAGTCGTGGAGGCTGGTGCCGCCGGGATCCTCGTACCGACCGATCGCCGCCCAGAACGCCTGTGCCGCGGGGTCCAGCAGCAACTCGGGCTTGGCTTTCCGCCAGAACCACCTCATCAAGCGAGCTCCGATACCCTCACCACCTCCGCCAGGTCCGTCGCCCCCGACGCGAAGCATTTGCTCGGCGCCGTTCGCGGCCCCGAACCTGCCCCCCGGGGGCCGCAGTTCTCTTGCGGCTGGCGGCCACAAGGTGCGCTGCACCCACCGCGCCAACAACGCCGCCGATCACAACATTCAGGCCAGGCAGCCCCGCCCCGGCGAAGTCAACCTCGTAGAGGCTCTGCGCCGCGACGGCGTGCACGGCCGCCGAATCGCCGCCGTAGTGCTCAGCCAGTCGAGCCCCATCAACGATGCCGGCCTCGCGCCATCGCACGATCATCTCCTCGGTGTACCCGTTCACCAATCCTTGACGCACCAAGGCCAGCACGAGCGGAGCGGGCGCACAGACCAGAAGCAATGCACCGAGGGCAAGGTGCGCGGAACTGGACAGTGACCCCTTCCTCATCACGTAACCCGAACCACCATCGCCGAGTTCTTCGCCCCGAACGCGAGGCAGTTGATCAACGCGGTCCTCCGCCCGTCGATTGCCCGAGCCTCCAGCGGCGTGTAGTCCAGATCGCACTCCGGGTCCGCCTCGCGAAGGTGCGCCGTCGGCGGCAGGAAGGGCTCCCCGCCGTCGGCGCCCGTCATGCTCCCCAGCGTCGCCACCAGCGCCGCCAGCCCGCACGCCCCCTGCGGGTGGCCGATCATGCTCTTGACCGAGTGCCCCACCAGCCGCCTCGCGTGCTCCTCGCCGAACGCACGCTTCACCGCCGCGGTCTCGCTCGCGTCGTTCAGTTTCGTGCTCGTTCCGTGGTAGTGAACGACCTCGACGGCCTCCATCTCCAGCCCCGCGTCCTCCACCGCCATCCGCATCGCCCGAGCGCACTCCTCCATGTCCGGCGCCGGCCGCACGCGGTGGTACGCGTCGCACGTCGCCCCGTACCCCATGACCTCTGCGACCTCGCTCACCTCGCGCCGCCGCGCCGAGGACTCCCGTTCCAGCACCACCGCCCACGCCCCCTCCCCCAGCACGAACCCATCCCGCGTCCGGTCGAACGGCCGCGACGCCGTGTGCGCCGCATCCCCCCACTCCCGCACCGTCACCACCCGCAGCAGCTCCATCGACGACAGCGTCTCCCACCGCACGTGCGCATCGGCCCCGACGACCACAATCGCGTCGAGATCCTCCCCGTGCCGCAGCCTCCCCAGCGCGATCCCCGCCGCGTCTGTACTGGACGCGCACCCGGTGCTCACGCACCAGCTCGGCCCCCGCAGCCCGAAGCGGATCGACAGTTCCCCCGCCAGGTTGCCGTGCGTGGCGTTGGTGATCGTCCACAGCGACGCCGACTTGCCCCGCTGCGCCGCGTGCACCTGGTCCAGCGTGAAATCGATCCCCCCGCCCCCCGTCCCCAGAATCAACCCCACCCGCCTCCATCCCCCCACATCCCCATCCTCTTCCTCCCCATCCGGCCCTCTGGCCCTTGGCCATCTGGCCATCTCCAGAGCCTCGCCCGCCGCGGCCAGCGCCATGGGCGCCAGCCGCGGCAACCGTCTCAGATCCGCTTCCTCCATCACCCGGCGCGGGTCGAACCCGTCCCCGTACCCCATCCCCACCGTCGCCGCGACCCGCGACCTCGACCGCGGGTCCCCCGGATCGAACGCGTGCACCCCCGACCTCGCCCGCCGCACCGACTCGATGTACCGGCGCACCCCGACCCCGATCGGCGACACCGCCCCCATCCCCGTCACCAGCACCCGCTCCCGCTGCGGCATGATGCGGCCATCCTACCGCAGGCCCATCTCTTGCTCCCTCACGCCCCTTCATGCGGGAGGCCGCCCGGCGTCCCGGCCCGCGCGGGTGTATCCTGCCCACGCGATGAAACCCCTTGCCCGCCCCAGTCCTCTCCCCCGCCTCCTTGCCGTCGTGGGCGCCGCGGCGATGCTCGCCGCTCGAGCCGCCTCCCCCGCCGCGGCCCAGTCCAACGAGTTCCGGCTCGACGGCTCCGGCGCCTGGCAACAGACCGACGCCCCCGAGCCCGGGACCGATGAGGCCGTCATGGCCGAGGCGCGCCGCCTGCTCGCCGAAGAGAACCCCGGCGCGGCCCAGAAGCTCCTCGACGCGTGGATCGACGAGCACGAGCGCACCGACAACCCATACCTCCCTGAGGCCTACCTCCTCCGGGGTGACGCCCTCACCGCCCTGGGACGGGAGTACGACGCCCTCTTCGACTACGAGGCCATCGCCAAGGGCTTCGTCTCCTCTTCCTCCTATGTAAAGGCCATCGAGCGGGAACTGGATATCGCCGTCCGCTACGTCAACGGCCTCCGCCGCAAGATCTTCGGCGTCCGCCTGATGGGCGCCGAGGACATCGGCGAGGAACTCCTCATCCGGGTGCAGGAGCGTCTTCCCGGCAGCCGCCTCGCTGAGCGGGCCGGGATCGAGCTGGCGGACTACTACTTCCGCAAACGCGACATGAAGCTCGCGGTCGAGGCGTACGGCCTGTTCCTCGAGAACTACCCCCGCAGCCCCTACGCCCCGAAGGCGATGCAGCGCCGCATCTACGCCACCATCGCGCGCTTCAAGGGCCCGAACTACAACGGCGCCCCACTGCTGGACGCCACCGTCCTTGTCCGCCGCTTCGCCGCGCTGTACCCCGCCCAGGCGGCGGCCTCGGGGCTCGACGAGGCCCTGCTGGCGCGGCTGGACGAGTCGGCCGGGGCCGAGATGCTCCAGGCCGCCCGCTGGTACCTCGGCCAGGGCGACCCCGTGTCGGCCCGGTACACGCTCGGCCGGCTCCTGGCCCAGCACCCCAAGACCTCCGCCGCGAGCGCCGCGCTGCAGATCATGGTCGAGCACGGCTGGCTGAATCTGGAGACCTACTTGCCTCCAGAGGAGATGGCCGCCGCAGCCGGGACCGCGGGCGGTGAGACTGGAGCGCAACCATGACCAGCCGCCTGATCCGACCCGCCGCCGCGCTCCTGGGCCTCGCGGTCGTCCTGCTGGCGGCCCTGGCCTGGGGGTGCGCCTCTGATCCGCGTCGCGGGTATTCCTTCGAATCCACCTACGCCCCCGGCGTCCGCACCGTCGCCGTGCCGATCTTCAAGAACGACACCTTCGCCCGCGGCGTGGAGTTTGAACTCGCCGACGCGATCGTGAAGGAGATCCAGCGCACCACGCCGTGGCGGGTCGTCGGGCCGGAGCACGCCCACGCCACCCTCACGGGCGCGATCACCGACTCCCGCCTGCGGACCCTGACCACCGACCGGATCACCGGGTACTCCCAGGAGGTCGCCGTCATTCTGACGGTCGATTTCGACTTCCGGGACCTGCGCTCGGGCCAGACCCTGGCTGCCCGGCGCAACTTCACCGTCGCCGAGACCTTTATCCCTGCCGGGGGCATCCGCGAGCGGTTGGAGGTCGGCGAGCAGGCGACGGTTCAGGAACTGGCCCGGGCCATCGTGGCCGAGCTTCGGTCGAACTGGTGATGCCCCTCGCCTACGGTTCTTCGACCGATAAACGACGCTCCGGGCGGGGTGAAGGCCCCGGCCGTGGCGCTGGTCTTGATCCAGAGCGGCCGCGGCGTCGAATACAAGGACATGACGTTCATGCCCACGGACCAACCGCAACAGGGGATTGATCGCCGCAGCGCCGGCGACGACGCGTTCTTCCGCGTCGCCAAGGCCTCGGGCGACAAGCCCTCCGGCGGGGGCGACGGCCGCCCGCCGAGGGGCGACAAGGGGGGGCCGGGCGAAGGGGGCAAGCCCTCACCGGCGAACATGCGCCCCAGCCGCGGGCTCTTCGGCGTCGTCTCCATCCTGCTGATCGTGGTCCTGCTGTTCATGGTGCTCAGTTCGGTCTCCAGCCGCTCGAACACCATCACCTGGCAGCAGTTCCAGACCTACTACCAGAACGGGCAGCTCGACCCGAGCAAGCCGATCATCATGCGCGACACGGCCATCCAGGCCACCAAGCGCCAGACCGGCGAGGGCGGGCCGACGCAGGTGATCGTGCAGTTCAGCCCCTCGGCGCGCGAGTACAACGAGCGGCGGCTCGATGAACTGACCGGCGGCGACTACATCTCCCTCCCCTCCTCCTTCTGGACGCAGTTCCTCATCAGCATGCTGCCGATCCTGCTGGTGGTCGTGCTGCTGTGGTTCCTGATCGCCCGGGGGCTGCGCTCGGCGGCGGGCGGGGCGGGGGGCGTGCTGGGCAACTTCGGCAAGAGCCGCCACCGCACCCTGACCAAGGAGATGACCGGCGTCACCTTCGCCGACGTCGCGGGGATCGACGAGGCCAAGGAGGAGGTGACCGAGATCATCGAGTTCCTCAAGAACCCCAAGCGGTTCATGCGCCTCGGCGGGCGGATCCCGCGTGGCGTGCTGCTCATCGGCGAGCCCGGCTGCGGCAAGACGCTGCTGGCGAAGGCCATCGCCGGCGAGGCGGACGTCCCCTTCTTCTCCATCAGCGGCTCGGACTTCGTGGAGATGTTCGTCGGCGTCGGCGCCAGCCGCGTCCGCGACCTCTTCAAGCAGGCCAAGGAGTCCGCCCCCTGCATCATCTTCCTCGACGAGATCGACGCCGTCGGCCGTCGCCGCGGCGGCGGGTTCACCACCGGCGGGCACGACGAGCGCGAGCAGACGCTCAACGCCATCCTCGTCGAGATGGACGGCTTCAACTCCTCCGACGGCGTCATCGTCGTCGCCGCGACCAACCGCGCGGACGTCCTCGACCCCGCGCTGACCCGCCCGGGCCGCTTCGACCGCCAGATCACCGTGCCGCTGCCGGACGTCGCCGGGCGGCTGGAGATCCTCAAGGTCCACGCCAAGAAGATGAAGATGGGCCCGGACGTGGACCTGGAGCGCGTCGCCCGCGCTACGCCGATGTTCTCCGGGGCCGACCTCGCGGCGATCATCAACGAGGCCGCCATCGCCGCGACCCTGCACAACAAGGACTTCATCGAGCAGGAGGACCTCGAGGAGGCCCGGGACAAGGTCAAGTTCGGCCGCGCCCGCAAGAGCCGCCACCGCGAGAAGGAGGACAACAAGCTCACCGCGTACCACGAGGCCGGGCACGCCGTCCTCCAGGCGCTCCTCCCCGACGCCGACCCGCTGCACAAGGTCACCATCATCCCGCGCGGCAACTCCGGCGGCGCGACCTTCGCCCTGCCCGAGAAGGACCGCTGGGGGTACAACCTCCGCTGGCTGAAGGCGGAGCTCCGCGTCCTCTGCGGCGGGCGCATCGCCGAGCAGAAGGCGATGAACGACGTCTCCTCCGGGGCGGCGATGGACATCGCCCAGGTCTCCACCCTCGCGCGCGCCATGGTGCTGGAGTGGGGCATGTCGGAGCGCCTGGGCTTCATCCGCTACAAGGGCGCCGACACCCGCGAGATGTACCTCCCCGACCGCGACTACTCCGACGCCACCGCCCGGCTCATCGACGAGGAGATCCGCCGCATCGTGGACGAGGCGTACGCCGACGCGAAGCGCATCCTCGAGGAGAACTGGGACAAGGTCGTCGCCGTCGCCGAGGCGCTGCTGAAGTACGAGACCCTCACCGCTGACGAGGTCATGCGCCTCATGAAGGGCCAGTCCCTCTCCAAGCCCACGGTCAGCGACCTGCTCGCCGCCGAGAGCCGGCGCAAGGCCGAAGAGCGGGCCGCGGCGCCGGCCAAGCCCGCCCCCGAGTCCTCACCCGATCTCCCACCCGGCGCCCTGCCCAGCCCGGCCTGAGGCCGGCTGGACCCGGGCCGCGGCACAGACCAATCGACCACAATCTTGTGGACAACAAACCCCCCAAATCAGGGGGCTTGTTCTTATGTCACTTTGCAACCCGTCTGGATCAATTCTGCTTGCGGATCCCAAACGGCGCCGGTACATTGGGGGCTGCTTCTGCGGAGACCCGTGATGAGCCGTGCCCGCCGCATCGTACCGCGTCCTCGCCGGACCCTCGCATCCGTGTTCGGCGTCCTCGCTCTCGTCACCGCCGCTGCCATCGTCCCCGGCTGCTCCGACGGCGAGGGGACGCTGTTCACGATCAGCTCGGTCCCGAGCGCTGACGGTTCAAGCCAGTTGCTCGTCTACCGGACGCGCGGCCATGGGTGGGACGACAACCAGCAGCGGTCCTTCAGCGCGTACGTCGAGGTCTACGCGGAGCAGACGGACGAGTTCCTCCCCCGCGGGATCACGTCGAAGGACGTGTTCGTCCGCATCTACACCTTCGACGGCCCCCCCTGGCCCGAGGGGGACGTCGAACTTCGCTTCGATGGGCACGCCACGGCGTTGCTGGCCGACGGCGATTTCGTCGAGAGGGGCGAGGACCAGATCGAAGTCCCCGGGACCGGCAACGTGCAGCGAGCGAACTATTTCGCCTGCGGCGCCGCCGGATCCACGCTCATGCGGGTCTCGGCGCGGCAGAGCGCCCGCTTCCACACCGGCGGGGTCTTCGTCGAACTGGACTTCGACCAGCTCCAGGGGATCGCCAAGTTCCTTGCTCGTGCCATCGAACCGGCGGCGAAAGAAGCCGGCGGCTGATCGTCGCCCTTCCACGAACGCCTCCCGCACGACCATGAGCAACACCTCACCGCCTTGCCGGTAGAATCAGGTCGGGCGGTGGGGGATCGCTCGCGGGAACGGCGGCACGTCGCCACGTTCGCGCGGCACGGCCCGCTACGGCCGACGCCATCACCCCGACGCACGACAGCATCGTGCGCTCACAAGGAGTCCAGGAGCATGCTCAGGCCACGAGTGTTCAGGCCCGTCGCCGTCGCCGCTGTTCTCGCCCTCGCCGGGACCGCGGCCATCGCCCAGACCGACACGAAGCCCGCCGCCAAGGAAGCCGCCGCGTCGCAGCCCGCCGACGCCCGGCCCTACCAGTTGATGGTCGGCGACAAGGCCCCGCCGCTGACCGTCGAGAAGTGGGTCAAGGGGGAGCCGATCACCGGCTTCGAGAAGGGGAAGGTGTACGTCGTCGAGTTCTGGGCGACCTGGTGCGGGCCGTGCATCGCCGCGATGCCGCACCTGACCGAGCTCCAGAAGCAGTACAAGGACGACGGCGTCACGATCATCGGCATGACGAGCCCGGACCGCAGCAACACGCTGGCGAAGGTCGAGAAGATGGTCGCCGAGAAGGGCGACACGATGGGCTACACCGTCGCGTGGGACACGGAGCGCAAGACCAACGAGGCGTACATGCGCGCCGCGGGGCAGAACGGGATCCCCTGCTCCTTCGTCGTGGACCGCGAGGGGCGGATCGCGTACATCGGGCACCCGCTGGGGCTGGACGAGCCGCTGGCGAAGATCGTCGCCGGGACGTACGACATCGAGAAGGCCGCGGCCGACTACCGCAAGGCCCGCGAACTGGAGTCGAAGCTCGAGCCGCTGCAGCAGCGGCTGATCCGCGCCCTCCAGGCCCAGGACTGGAAGGCGGCCAAGGATGCGGCCAGCGAGGTCGCCGACCTTGAGCCTCTCACCGGGGCGCAGATGCTCAACTATGTCGCCTGGACGATCGTTGATCCCGACGGCCACGTCCAGGACAAGGATTTGGACACCGCGCTGGCCGCGGCCGAGCGGGCCGCTGATCTGACCGGCCACAAGGACGCCGCGATCCTCGACACGCTGGCGATGGCGCACTTCCTCCGCGGCGACACCGCCAAGGCGATCGAGATCCAGACCAAGGCCGTCGAGCTCGCCCGCGATTCGGACCTCAAGGCCGAACTGCGGGGCCGGCTGGATGAGTTCAAGGCGAAGAAGTGACCGGCCGGAAGAGCGATCGATGTTGACCCGGATGCGGCCCCCGCGTGGGGCCGCGTCTTTTTTTGGGGGCGGGCACAGAGGCGCAACGCGGTGATGGTGCGATTGAGGGGCCGGATCAGTCCGGCTCCTGCCCGCCGTTGTCGTCGCCGGACGCCGGCTTCATCAGCAGCACCTTGTCCACGCGCTGGCGATCCATGTCCACGACCTCGAAGCGCCAGCCGGCCAGGTCGAAGGCCTCGCCGGGGGTGGGGATGTGGCCCAGTCGCCAACTGACCAGGCCGCCGATGGTCTCCACGTCGCTCTCGGCGACCTCCGCCGGCTCCTCGCGCAGGCCCATGATGTCCCACAGCCGGTCGAGCGGGACGCCGCCGTCGAGGAGCCACGAGCCGTCCTCCCGGCGGGAGACCTCCGGCTCGCCCTCGCCGACCTCCAGCACGTCGCCGACGATCCGTTCGACGATGTCGCTGAGGGTGACCAGGCCGACGAAGGCCCCCCACTCGTCCACCACCAGCGCCAGGCGGCGCCCGCTGGTCCGCATCGTCTCCAGCAGCGTGAGCGCCGGCGCGGTCTCGGGGACGAACATCGGTCGCTCCATGACGGCGGTCAGTTCGATCTTGCCCGCGGTGAGGCTCCGCTTGACGATGTCCTTGAGGTGGACGACGCCGACGACCTTGTCGAGCCCGCCGCGGCAGACGGGGAAGTGCGAGTGGGCCGAGCGGGCGACGGTGCGGCGGACCTCGGCCGGGGGGGCGTCGATCTCGAGCCACTCGACCTCGGTGCGAGGGACCATGAGGCTCTTGACGCGCCGGTCGCCCAGGCGGAAGACCCGCTCGATGAGGCGCTGCTCGAGCTCCAGGACCGCCCCGGTCGAGGCGGCCTGCTCGATCATGCCGCGGACGTCCTCCTCGGTGACGGCGTGCTCCTCGGCCTTGCGACGGCCGAAGGCGCCCATGAGCAGGTTCGTGGACGCCGAGAGGAGCCACACCGCGGGGGCCGCGACGCGGGAGACGACGCTCATCGGCCACGCCGACCACGCGGAGATCCGCTCGGCGTTGGCCAGCGCCAGCCGCTTGGGGACCAGTTCGCCGAGGACGACGGAGAGGTACGTGATCACCAGGACCACAACGGTGGAGGCGAGCGTGCTCGCGTAGGGGGCCAGGGCGGGGATGCGCTCCAGCCGCGATTGCAGGTGGCCCGCCAGCGACGCCTCGCCGAAGGCGCCCGAGAGGATGGCGATGAGCGTGATCCCCACCTGCACGGTCGAGAGGAACCGCGTCGGCTCCAGGTGCAGCGCCAGGGCCGCGGCGGCCCGCTTGTCCCCGCGCTCCGCGGCCTGCTCCAGCCGGACGCGCCGCGCCGAGACCAGGGCCGTCTCGGCCATCGAGAAGAGCCCGTTGAGGACGATCAGCAGCAGGATGACGACGATCGCCGTGCCCATGGTTCTCCAGTCTGGGGTGATCCACCCCGTGCCGGGACGCGCATCAGCATACCTCGTCTAACCGCGCTGGAGCCCCGCGCGCACGATCCACCGATCCGCGCCGACGGAGGCCGCGTAGCGGTCGATCGCGGCCTCCAGCGCTGCGGCGGGGACCATCTCGACCGCCCGGGTCATGGTCCGAGCCTCCTCCTCACCTCAGCCTCCGCATCAAATCTCTCCCCGGCGTCGAACCGGGCTTGCAGTTCGTACGCCATCTCTTCGAGCGGGATGTCGTGATAGCTCCATCCCGCCGCGGCCCAGGAGGAAAGGTACTCCCGCAGGAACCGCCGCCGGCCGAGAGCGGCCCACTGGACGACGTGGACCATCTCATGGAAGAGGAGGGAGGCGCGGCTGATCTTCGCGGCAGGGACGGTCGCGACGACGATCAGGTCATCCAGGGCGAGCCCGGCGGGGGAGACGACCACGCTGCCCGCCCGCTTCGCCAGATGCTCGCCGAGCCGGCTCAGCGGAGCCCAGAGGTCGATGCGATCGACTTCAGTGATCCGCACGCGCCGGAGCAGCGACTCCGAGTAGTGGCCCGCCAGCGATGAGCGCTCCGCCTCGCTCAGCATCCGGGCCGACCGGCGCCATGCCCACCTGCGCGCTGCGACCCAGACCGGGGCGACGGTGCCGAGGATCGTCGCGACCGCGAACCGCTTCATGTGGCTTCGGGCTCCATTCGCCGCCACGCCGGCATTCCTGGCCCGCGAATGCGCGCGAGAAGAGCCGAAGGCTCTCGCTCTGTAGCCAGGGCCAGGATTCGAGTTTCAGCGCAGCATCGTTCGTGGACCCGCAGCGCCTCCGCTGTTCGGATCAGGGTTCTCGGCCCCGTTCCTTGCCCGCTCGACAACTCAGTCCCACCACAGGACGCACACCCGCATCCCGGGCGGCGGCGGCGGGGTGGACGGGTGGAGTTTCGACTCGCCCTCGCCCCGCAGGATGACCTCGTCCGGAGTGAGTTCCTTAACCCACGAGGCGACCTCTTCCTGCATCGCGGTCGTGTAGACGTACACGACCTCGGCGAAGGGCCACGCCTCGTCGTCAATTTGGTTGATGCACACGTACACCCCGCCGACCTCCGGACGCTCGCGGACCTTCCTGAGAACCTCGTAGAAGCGGTCGATCCCGGGGTGCGGCACCAGGTTGCACCCGATCGAGCCGCGGTCGCGGTTGCCGACGAAGAAATCCTCCAGCGAGACCGCCGGCGGCTCGACATCGTCCTCCGGGTAGCACCCGCCGACCGCCTCGATCTTCTCGACGAGCCGGTTCCGCGCCTCCACATCGAAATCCAGTTGCATGACCTACGCCTCCTTCCGCGTCAGGAGCCCGCCCTCTCCGTTGTCGGCGGCCACCGTCAACCCCCGCGGCCGAACCCCCACCTCCGCCAGCGCCGGCAGCGCCTTCGCCCCCTTCAGCCCCGCGTCTTCGAAGCGCTTCAGAGTCGGCGTCAGCCTCGCCTCGTACGAGCCGATCATCTCGTTGTACCGCGTCACCGAGGCGTCGATCGCCTTCCCCAGCGCGGTCATGTGCCCGTAGAGCGTCGCCGCTCGCTCGCGGAGTTCGCTGCCGAGTTTCAGCAGCGCCGCGGCCTGGTCCGCGACGCTCTTCTCCCGCCACCCCACCGCCACCGCCCGCAGCAGCCCGATCAGCGTGCTCGGGCTCGCGAGGATCACCTGCATCTCCGCGGCGTACTCGAGCAGGTCCGGCCGGCGGGCCAGCGCGGCGTCGAGGAACTGGTCGCCGGGGACGAACATCACCACGAACTCCGGCGAGTCCTTCAACTCCGCCCAGTACGTCTTCTTCGACAGCGCGGCCACCTGCTCCGCGACGTGGCGTGCGAAGCGCTGCAGGCACTCCTCGCGCTCCTCGTCGGTCGCCGCGTCGCACGCCTCGATGTACGCCTGCGTGTTGGTCTTCGCGTCCACCGCGATCAGCCGGTTGTTGGGCAGCCGCACCGTCATGTCCGGGCGCTGCAGCCGCCCGTCGGCGCCGCGGGTGCTGGCCTGCTCCGAGAAGTCGCAGTACGCCGTCATCCCCGCCAGTTCGGCGACGCGCCGGAGCTGGATCTCCCCGTACCGCCCGCGCACCTCCGGCTTGCTCAGCGCCCGCACGAGTTTGCCCGTCTCGGCCCGCAGCGTCTCCTGCGCCGCGGCGAGCCCCCTGATCTGCTCCACGAGCCCCGAGTACGCCCCCAGCCGCTCCTTCTCGATCTCCGCCAGCTTCGCGTCCGTCTTCGCCAGCGTCTCGGCGATCGGCCGCACCAGCCGGTCCACCGCCTCGCGCCGTTTCTCCAGTTCCAGTTCCGCCCCTCTTTGCTGGGCCTGCAGCGACTCCTTCGCCAGCTTGAGGAACTGCTCGCTCGCCCCCTCGAGCGCCTTGCCGGCGAGGGCGCCGAAGACCTTCTCCGTCCTGCTCTCGAACTCCGCCAGCTTCTTCTCGATCTCCTCGCGGGCCTGCATCACCGCCGCGAGCTTCTCGGAGGCGACCTTCCGCTCCCCCTCCATCTGGGCGCGCAGTTCCGCGACCTCGACCTGCAAGGCGGTCTCACGCTCCGCCAGCCGGGCCAGTTCCTCCTCGCGTCTGCGGACCTCGGCCCGCAGGGCCTCAACCTCCCTGGCGGCGACCTCCAGGCTGGCTTCCGCCGCGGCCGCCCGGCCCATCAGCCCGGCCCGCCCCACGGCCAGCCACACCGCCACCCCCGCCGCCGCCGCAAACGCCAGCCCGACCACCAGTGTCACTGCATCCATGCGCGGAGTGTATCACACCCTCACCCCGCGGCCGGAGATCGTTCGCATATCCCCACCCGCCCCCCGGCTCTCCCGCCTGCCAAGTTGGCACGCCCACGGGGTCGCTCCAAGCCCGTTGGCAGCCCCCCGGGCCGGACGGCCCCCATCCCCGGCCCCTTCCCTGCCGCCGCGGCGGCTCTCTGATCGGCACACCCGTTGCCATGTGAAGGCGGCATGGTGTCGGTGCGCCTCCATCCCGGACAGTCTCTTTATGGCCCGCCCGTCGGCGGTTCGGGGGCGCGCGGGCACGGTCGTATCCCGATCCCTCCCTCTCCGGCCGCTCCCCCGCCCGCCGAGGCGGGCGGTCGGCTGAACCTCCTCCTCTCGTGCGCCTCCTGGCGGAGCGATTCCTGGGCGGACCGGCTGCCGCAACTTCTCGAGCCGCTGGGGATCCGCTCGGTCCGGGCCAGGACGGGCCGGGAGGCGGAGCGGACGATCCGCACCCTCCGCGTCCACATCGCCGTCGTGGACCTGGGCCTGCCGCTGGACGAGAGCCCCCGGGAGAACCAGCCCGCGCCCGAGGCCGGGCCGCGGATCCTGGAGCTGCTCCGGCGGCTGGAGGACCCGCCGCCGACGGTGGTGATCAAGGGCCCGCGCCCGACCCGGGACGACGTCCGGCACCTCTCCGCGGCGCTGCGGTTCGACGCCTTCGCGGTGGTGGACCGCGCCGCGGCGGACGTGGAGCTGATGCTCAAGATCTTCCAGCGCTGCCTCGCACGCTATTACCAGGACCGCTGGCCGGAGTCGCCCCCGGGCGGGGGCGAGCGGCCGCAGTCCTGATCCGTTCGTCGGTCGAACGCAAGCACTCACGCATCATTCACCTCTCACCGGAGTCCAACGATGTCCAAGACCGCAACCGCAACCGCACCGAAGAAGTCCGGCCTCTCCGTCCAGATCCGCCCGCTGCACGACAAGATCCTCGTGCGCCGTGACGAGGCCGCGGACCGCACCGACAGCGGCATCTACCTCCCCGAGCGGGCCAAGGACACGCCCAAGACCGGCGTCGTCGAGGCCGTCGGCACCGGCACGATCAACACCGAGACGGGGGAGCTGATCCCGCTGACCGTCAAGAAGGGCGACCGCGTGATCTTCTCCAGCTACGCCGGGACGGAGGTCAAGCTCGGCCCCGCCGGCAGCGAGGAGTCGCTGCTGATCATGAGCGAGGACGAGGTCCTGGCCATCATCGAGTAAATGGCCAGAGAGCAACGGGCCAAACGGCCAGATCAAGGTGTCGGCCCCCGGCCGCGGCTCCGAGTCTGGCCCTTTGGAAGTTCGCCGTTTGGAGATCTCCCTTGACCCAGGACCAGCTCCGCCAGGCCCTCAAAGAACTCAACGGCACCCGCGACGCCGTCTTCTTCTTCACCCAGGCGGAGAAGTGCGTCGTCACCAACGCCATGCTCATCCCGGACGAGCCCGACCACCTCGTCAAGGTCACGGACGGGAAGCACGTCTACATCCTCGACGCGGAGCAGATCTCCTGGATCAAGATCGGATAGCCGCGCCCGACGCCGGGCGCCCAGGCCCCCAACCCGAAACTTACTTGCGCACACCAGAGAAGGAATACCCACATGGCAGCCAAGCAGATCGCCTTTGACACGGACGCACGCGAGCGGATTCTCCGCGGCGTGCAGAAACTCGCCGCGGCGGTGAAGGTCACCCTCGGCCCCTCCGGCAAGGTCGTCGTCCTCGAGAAGTCCTTCGGCGCCCCCACCGTCACCAAGGACGGCGTCACCGTCGCCAAGGAGATCGAGCTCGACGACCCGTACGAGAACCTCGGCGCCCAGATGGTCAAGGAGGTCGCCTCCAAGGCCTCGAAGGACGCCGGCGACGGCACCACCACCGCCACCATCTACGCCGAGGCCATCTTCCAGGAGGGCCTGAAGAACATCACCGCCGGCGCCAACCCCAACCAGGTCAAGCGCGGCATCGACCAGGCCGTCCAGGCGGTCGTCGAGGAGCTCAAGAGCATGTCCAAGCCGATCTCCTCCAGCAAGGAGATCGCCCAGGTCGGCACCAGCTCCGCCAACCAGGACGAGCAGATCGGCAAGATCATCGCCGAGGCGATGGACAAGGTCGGCAAGGACGGCGTGATCACCGTCGAGGAGGGCAAGAGCCTCGAGACGGAGGTCGAGCTGGTCGAGGGCATGCAGTTCGACAAGGGCTACCTCAGCCCCCACTTCGTCACCAACCCCGCGACGATGGAGGTCGTCCTCGAGAAGCCCTACATCCTGGTCTACGAGAAGAAGATCTCCTCCGCCAAGGACATGCTCCCGCTGCTGGGCAAGATCGCCGAGCAGGGCGCCAGCCTCCTCATCATCGCCGAGGACATCGAGGGCGAGGCGCTGGCGACGCTGGTGGTCAACAAGCTCCGCGGCGTGCTGAAGGTCTGCGCCGTCAAGGCCCCCGGCTTCGGCGACCGGCGCAAGGCGATGCTCGAGGACATCGCGATCCTCACCGGCGGCCGCGCCATCATGGAGGAGCTCGGCGTCCAGCTCGAGAACGTGGACATCTCCGACCTCGGCCGCGCCAAGAAGGTCACCGTTGACAAGGACAACACGACCATCGTCGAGGGCGCCGGCTCGCAGGAGGCCATCAAGGGCCGCATCGAGCAGATCCGCCACCAGATCGAGACGACCACGAGCGACTACGACCGCGAGAAGCTCGAGGAGCGCCTGGCCAAGCTCGCCGGCGGCGTCGCCCAGATCAACGTGGGCGCCGCCACCGAGGTCGAGATGAAGGAGAAGAAGGCCCGCGTCGAGGACGCCCTGCACGCCTGCCGCGCGGCGGTGGAGGAGGGCATCCTGCCCGGCGGCGGCGTCGCCGTCATCCGCGCCCGCGAGGCCCTCGACAAGCTCCGCAAGAAGGCCGAGGGCGACGTGCGCGTCGGCATCGACATCGTCTACCGCGCCCTGGCGCACCCGATCAAGCAGATCGCCGCCAACGCGGGCCTCGACGGCTCCGTCGTCGCCGAGAAGGTCATCTCCGGCGCCAACGGCAACGTCAACTACGGCTTCAACGCCCTCACCCACGAGTACGGCGACCTGGTCCAGATGGGCGTGATCGTCCCGACGAAGGTCGAGCGCGTCGCCCTCCAGAACGCCGCGAGCATCGCCGGCCTCCTCCTGACCACCGACGCCGCGATCGTCGAGATCAAGGAGAAGAAGAAGGCGGCGCCGGTGGGGGCGGGGATGGATGACATGGATTACTGATCCGGCACGCTGAGTTAACGCACAGAACCGCGGCCCCGGTCCTTGACCGGGGCCGCGGTCTTTGACAGACAGGGGAGGCAGAAGAGACAGGTCGTATACAACCACTGGGACCTATGCGATCTCTTCCCCCGGATCCGCCCCATGCCCTCGCCCGGCTTCACCCCACCTCACGGCAACTACCGCGAGATACTCTCCTGCCGCAAGGCGGAGCTGATCTACGACATCACCTTCCACTTCTGCTGCCGCTTCCTCGCCCGCGGCGACCGCACCGCGGACCAGATGGTCCAGGCCGCCCGTTCCGGCAAGCAGAACATCGCCGAGGGAAGCGCCGCCTCGGGAATCTCCTCCGAGATGGAGATCAAACTCGTCGGCGTCGCCCGCGCCAGTCTGGAAGAGCTCCTCAACGACTACCAGGACTTCCTCCGAGTCCGCGGCTTCCCGCTGCGGGATAAGAACTCAAAGGAAGCCCTCTACGTCCGCCGCGGCGGCATCCGCGAACGCATGACCCAAGCCCGCCTCCAGCACCGCCGCAGCCCCCCATCCTGACGTCCCTATCCCCGCGGCCCCTCCTCAGCCCACCTCGTCTTCACGGCGCACGCGCCGCTGCGCCCCCGGGCCACGGCTCCTCCCCCCCCTCCGCCCAGCTCCTCCCGCTTGCGCTCCGGCACGACGTTCTTCCAGGCCATCTCCAGGGCCTGCTTCATCACCCGCCGGTCCACGTCCGCCAGCGCGACGTAGGTGTACCCGCGCTGCCCCCATTCCGGCGAGACCGGCAAGCACGGCATCATGATCACCGCGCCCAACATCACGCTCGATCTCAACGGCCTCACCATCACCGGCCGCGCCGATGCGCTCCACGGCATCTCCATGAACAGTCGCCGCTACAACGTCGTCATCCGCAACGGCACCATCTGCCGCTGGGGCGGCAGCGGCATCAGCAGCCGCATCGACGCCGGCCGCATCGAGAGCATCATTGCCTCCGAGAACGGCGGCTGGGGAATCGAGAACGACGGCTCCAACACCTCCGCCACCCACATCGTCGGCTGCGACGCCCACTCCAACGCGGAGGGCGGCATCCGCGGCAACTCCAACTCGTACATCGCCGACTGCACCACCCACGCCAACAGCGGCTTCGCCATCTTCGTCACCGACGCCAGCGTCGTCACCCGCTGCAAGTCGCGCCAGGACGCCGGCGGCATCCGCGCCATCAGCAGCAACACCATCACGCACAACCACGTCTCCGCCGCGGTCGGCGACGGGGGCCACGGCATCTTCGTCACCGGCGGCGGCAACCGCATCGAAGACAACCACGTCGCCGACTGCAGCAACACCGGCATCCGCGTGGACATCGGCTACAACGTGATCATCCGGAACACTTCAAGGAACAACTCGCCCAACTACTCCCTGAGCGGCTCGCAGATGGCCGGGCCGATCATCTCCACGATGGGCACCCTCACCGACGTCAGCCCCTGGGCCAACTTCGCCCACTGACCCGGGGCCATGGCCGCGGCGATGTTCCTCCCCTTCTCCTCGAACGTTGGGGCTCCGACGCCCCCATCCGTGGGGAACGCTTCACCCATGCGCTCTCCGTCCTCGATCGCCCATGGCCGCCGTGATAGGGCAGTGGCCTCTGTCCCCCTCCCCCTTCTTCCACCCCGCCTGATCCCGGGCCGCCCCGGCCTACTCTCCTTATCCCCATGCACCCGATCCTTCACCACCTCACCTGTGGCGTGATCCAGCCTCCCGCCGTCCCGAACGCCCCGGCCGCGGTCTGTCACGTCCTTCTGATCGAGACCCCCTCGGCCCTCGTGCTCGTGGACACGGGGATCGGCCTGCTCGACTGCCTCCACCCCCTCGACCGCCTCGGGCCTGAACTCATCAACGGCGTCGGCTTCCGGCCCGATGAACGCCGCACCGCCTTCCGCCAGATCGAGGCCCGCGGCCTCGACCCGGCCCTCGTCACCGACATCGTCCTCACTCATGCCGACCCCGACCACACGGGGGGCCTGGCCGACTTCCCCAACGCCCGTGTCCACATCTCCGTGGAGGAGCACGCGGCCGCGACGACCGGCTCTCCGCCCCCCGCGTTCCCGCGCTACGTCGCGGCCCACTTCGACTACGGCCCCCGCTGGCGTCCCTACGCCTCCCCTCCCCCCTCCGCCCCGCGCTGGTTCGGCCTGGAGGCCCGCCCCCTCGACCTCCCCGCCGGGATCGAGGCCCTCCTCGTCCCCCTCCCCGGCCACACCCGCGGCCACTGCGGCGTGGCCGTCCGCCAGGCCGATGGCCGCTGGACCCTGCACGCCGGCGACGCCTATTACCTCCGCGTCGAACTGACCACCGACGCCCACCCCGTCTCCCGCCTCGCCGCGGAGCGAGCCGACGACAACGCCCAGCGCCTCGCCAGCCTCGAATCTCTCCGCCGCCTCGCCCGCGACCATGCGGGAGAGATCGCTATGTTCGGATACCACGACCCGTCGGAACTCCCCGCAACTCCCTGAGCCAGACCGCGGCCCCCCTGCATCGGCCCCTACGAACACTGGAGGATGCACCGCGCCTTCGAGAAATCCCCGGCCTCCAGGTCCTGCCGGCGGATCCAGAAGTACAGCAGCCCCATGTCCCCCCACATCCAGTGCTCGTCCGAGTCCAGTTGCAGCAGCAGCGTCCAGTCCTTCGCGCCCTCCCGCAGCCTCTCCGCCTGCTCTTCATCCTCCGGCGACCGTTCGTCGCCGAGGCAGATCCCGTTGGTCACGAGCCGGCACTCCTCCTCCATCGGGTTCTGCACGACCAGCGGATGGCCCAGCAACTAGTGATGCGGGCTCTCCTCGCCCTGGCCCGCCTTCACCGTCTCGTCATAGAGGTCCATCACCTCCTCGCAGCCGTCCATCTCGAAGATCGACTCCCCCAGTTCCGGATACGTCGTCACCATGTCGAACCGCACCCGCCGCGCGGGGAAGGGCTGGTCGTACTCGTCGTAGGTGTCGTCGTTCGTCCCTTCCGGTGCTGGCGTCCGTGCCAACTCTCGGGGTTGCAGCGAGTAGAAGACCACGGCGCCGCCGCGGTCCTCGGGATCAAACCCCCACGGCTGTTCCTGGACGTCGTAGAAGAACGACAGGAGCCCCCCTCCCGCGGCAGCCCCGGCTCCCCCTCCGCCCGCGGCACATCCGCCAGTGAGAACTGCGCGAGAAACGCCAGCGGCCGCCCGTCCCGCCGCGGCCACTCCACCCCTTCCGGCAGGTCCGGCAGCCCGCCGAGTTTCGACTTCCCCACCTCGATCTCGGCGTCCTCGCACTCCTCGCCCAGGATCGCCACGGCGCGCCGGGCCCCCGCGATCTGCTCTCCCTCTTCCCTGCACTCCAGGCGCGATCCGGTCGGCCCGGTCCCGCATACCCAGGGGCATCACCTTCGCCAATGCAACCCCGGCGGCCCACGCCGGTAGTCCCCCGTGCTCCGCGCCCCCGTCGCCGCGGCGATCCCGCCTTCCGCGAACCCCCGTACATCCTGTCGGCTGTTGCCTGCACGCGGGCCCCGCCCTTCCTCCCCTCGCCCCCACTCACTCCCCTCCCCCCCACTTTCCCCCCCTGCCACGTCGGCTCCGTGATGAGCCCTCAGCCCCTCGCCCTCCCGGAGCGCCTGATGATGATGCGTTTCGCACTCGTCCTCCTGGCGGCCGTCGCCGTGATCCTCGCCCTCTGCCCCGCCGCGCGTGCCCAGGCTGCGGCCTCGCCGCCTCAGACGCCACCGCGGGAGGATGCCGATTACACCGATGGCGAACTCGGGGAGCGGCTTGCCAAGGCGGCCCGGCTCGCCGGGGCCGCGGGTTCTCCGGAGCGGTGCTCGCCGCGATCGACGGGAAGGTCGTCGCCGCGGTCGGCGTCGGGCACGCGGACCTTGCCGGCGAGGTCCCCAACACGCCGGCGACCCTCTTCGAGATCGCCTCGCTCACCAAGCAGTTCACCGGGGCCGCGGCGGCACGGCTCGCCGCGGACGGAAAACTGAGCCTGGATGACCCGATCAGCAGGTTCCTGCCGATGGCCGGCGTCACCGAGTCCGCCCATGCCATCACACTTGACCACCTCCTCCGCCACACCTCCGGCATCCCCGGCACGAACTCGAGCGGCCGCGGCGACGACATCGGGGCCGTCCTTCCCCTGTTCCTCCGCGGCGGGCCGCGCCGCACGCCGGGCGAGCATTGGGAGTACTGGAACCAGGGGTACGCCATCGCCAGCGAGATCATCGCCCGCGCCGCCGGGGTCCCCTACACCGACTACTGCAAGCAGCACCTCTTCATCCCCGCCGGCATGCGCGCCACCTGCTTCACCGGCGACCCGGCTCCCGAGGGGATGACCGTCGCCATCGGCCGCTCGGCCCGGGGCGAGCCCCGCTCGGCGCTCGAGCACCCCTACGGCGGCTACGGCTTCCAGTACCGCGGCATGGGGGGCGTGGTGACGAACGTGTGGGACCTCTGGCGGTGGGACCGCGCCCTGCATGCCGATGTCCCTCTGAACTCTGACGCCAAAGCCAAACTCTTCGAGCCCGGCCCAGGGGACTACGGGCTGGGGTGGTTCATCCGGCGCGACGACCACGGCCGCCTCGTGCACTCCCACGGCGGCGGCGTCCGCGGCTTCATCTGCGAGATGCGCCGGTACCCCGAGCAGGATGCGGTGCTGATCGTTCTCGCCAACCGCGACGATGCGCCCCTCCGGCGCGTGGTCACCGACCTGGAGAAGATCCTCTTCGGCGAAGCGACGGCTCAGCACGCCGCTGCGCTCGGCGTGATCCCCGATGAACTCCAGGCCGTGCTCACCGGCCGCTACGAGGACGACCGCGGCCGGCGGCTCATCATCGAGGCCGACGGCCGGACCACCGCCGCCCGCATCTCCTGGTCCGTCAACGGCGGTCCCCCCGTCACACATGCCACCCTCCACCTCGACGCCGAGCGCCGCATCATCTTCGACGACGGCGCCGACCTCATCCCCATCACCATCGAGCCCGCAGACGCCGCGGCCGCCCGCACCCCCGTGGAGGCCGTTGTGATCCTCAACCTCCGGTTCCAGCGCGTTCAGCCGTGACGCCTGCGTCGCCGGCCCCGCACACGGCACGAGCGGCGCAACAATCCCCCATGCCCCCGGCCGACGCCGTCATCCGCCCGCTCACCCCCGCAGACGCCGCGGCGTACATGGCCCTGCGACGCGAGATGCTCGAGGACGCCCCGTGGGCCTTCGCGGCCAGCCCCGAGACCGACGTCGCCCTCGATCCCGAATCCCTGGCCGAGATTCTCGCCGGCGAGCCGGGACGGGCGATCATCGGAGCGATTGATCCGAGGGGCGACGGCCATGACCTCCTCGCCGCCGCGGGGATCTACCGCGATCGCCACCCGAAGATGGCCCACCGGGCACGGATCTGGGGCGTCTACACCACTCCCTCCGCCCGCGGACGCGGCCTCGCCGCGCGGGTCATCACGGCCGCCATCGACCTCGCCCGCTCGTGGGCGGGGGTCAGCAGCATCGGCCTCTCGGCGAGTGAACGGTCCACCGACGCGATCCGCCTGTATCGGCGGCTTGGGTTCGAGCCGTGGGGCACCGAGCCCGGCGCGGTCGTTCTCGATGGGCACGCCTACGCCGAAGTTCACATGGTTCTGTTCCTGGAGCCGGAGCAGCCGTCATCGTCGCCGACCTCCCCGCTCTCATCCACCCGCGGAGGCACATGATGCAAAGGCGAGTTCTCCAGGCGCTGGTCCTGAACCTGGTCGCGGCGTACGCGCCGTTCCTGTGGGTCTTCCTGATCGACTACCCCTGGGGCGAGTACCGCTGGCTATGGGTGAAGATCTATCCCGTCCTCCCGGGGCTGGTCCCTGCGGAACTCCCGCGGGTGCTGCTGGGCCTGCCGCGGTGGGGCAGCGAAGGGCTCCTGTTCGCCGCGGCGGGCGTCGTGACGCTCGTCATGCTGTTTGTCGCGACGGCGGCGGGAGCCTCGGGCCGCACGCCGGAACGGCAACGACTCTTCCGCCTCGTGGCCGCCGGCGTGCTGCTTGCCGGGTGCACGGCATCCTCGATCGTGTCCTACGGGCTCTTCCGGATGTAGGCGAGCCGGAAGCCGGCGCGGCCCGGCCGCGGCTGCTACATTGTCGCACCATGTGCACCCCAGCCACGCCTCGACACGCCCCGTACGAGTCTCGGATTCCCTACGAGCAGGCCCGAATCCGGGCCGCGGCGATCTACTGCTCCGACGGCCGCGTCGGCGAGCACTTCGACGACTTCCTCCAGAACGGCCTGGGGCTGCCGCGGTACGACCGGGTCGCGCTGCCGGGGGGGCCGGCGTGCCTGGCGGGGTACCCGCAGGCGAACGTCTCGGAGCACGGGGTGGTCGATGAACTGAAGTTCCTGGTGGAGGTGCACGGGCTGAAGCGGGTCGTGCTCGTGGCGCACCAGGGGTGCGCGTTCTACACCTCGCGACTGGAGATGAGCGAGCGGCGGATGGAACTGGTGCAGAAGGCGGACCTGGTCCGGGCCGCGGCGCACGTGCAGAAGGTCACGGGCGTCACGGCGATCGAGGCGTACTTCGCGCGGCTGGAGGAAGGCCGGGTGCGGTTCGAGCCGGTGGAGGTGTAGAGCCGCGGCGCCGGCAGTGGTCTCCTAGCCGTTGCCCCCCTCCAGGTAGGCCTTCAGCAGCGCCGCGCTGTTGCGCTGCTCGTCCTTCGCGGCGTACACGAGCGTCACCGGCCCCTTGCGGAGCCAGCCGCGCAGCGTCTGGACGGCTTCCTCGTTGGCCTCCAGTTCCTTCCGGTACCGGTGCTGGAACTCAGCCCACTTCGCCGGATCGTGGCCGAACCACCGGCGCAGCTCCGGGCTCGGGGCGATCTCCTTCAGCCAGAGGTCGATCGCGGCCCGGTCCCTGGTCATCCCCCGCGGCCAGAGCCGCTCGACCAGGATCCTCGCGCCGTCGTCGTCCGACGGCTCGTCGTAGACGCGCTTGAGGCGGATCTTCCCCCGACGTGCTCTGGGCATGCCGCGAGTCTACCAGCGTGGGCGTCCGGGAGAAAGGCGAGGCCCGGCGGCTACCCTGCCTCTGGAAAGGAGATGCTGATATGCACCAGCCCCGACTCGACCCATCGCGCGCCGCCCCGGAGGGCTACAGGGCCATGCTGGGCGTGGAGCAGTACCTCTCGACCTCGCCCCTGGGCCACGGCCTGCTGCACCTGGTCAAACTCCGCGCCTCGCAGATCAACGGGTGCGCCTACTGCATCGACATGCACTGGAAGGACGCCCGCGCCGGCGGCGAGACCGAGCAGCGGCTCTACGGCCTGAGCGCCTGGCGGGAGAGCCCGTACTACACCGAACGTGAGCGGGCCGCGCTGGCGTGGACCGAGGCCCTGACCAATGTCGCCGAGACGCACGCCCCCGACGCCGACTTCGAACTCGCCCGCGCGCACTTCTCCGACCGTGAACTCGCCGACCTGACGCTCGCCATCGGCCTGATCAACGCGTGGAACCGCATCGCCGTCGGGCTCCGGGCCGTCCCCGGCACGTACACGCCGCGGGCGCACGCCGCCGGCTGAGGCCGCGGATCTATGACCGGCGCGACCATCGGGCATGAAGGAAGCGACCGCGGCGCCGCCGCGGTCGCTCCGGCTCGATCATCCCCTGGTTCTTCCCCACGCGCCCTGGCGGTCACGCGACCGGCCGGCTGCGCCGGCGCGCGGCCACGGCCAGCAGCCCCACCAGCCCCATCGCCCCGACCCCCGGCAGCGGCGCGGAGTGGCCCGAGACCGCCGGCGAGACCCGCACCGGCGTGCTGACGAACGTGTCCGAAGCCCCGGAGCCGTCGATCCCCTGGACGACCAGGCCGACGCGCAGGCCGCCGACCACGTCCTCCCCGGGGTGCTCCATCGCTCGCGACAGCGCGCTCTCGGTGTCGAAGGGGCTCTGGCCGTAGACCAAGTCGTACTCGACGGTGAGGCTCTCGCCGGGGTTGATGCCGCCCTCCATCCCTTCACCCGCGGCGATCAGCCCGAGAGTGGTGTTGAAGTTGATGACGTTCCCGCCCGGAAGGGCGCCGGGGCCGGCCGCCCTCGCGAAGTTCACGTCCCCCGCGCTGTCGATGCGCTGCACGATGTTGAGCAGCGAGTCGTCATCGAACGCGATCTCGACGATCGCCGACGGCACGGTGCCGGTGTTGCGGAACGTGAACTGCACCGACCTGCCGCCGTTGACGCGCTCGACCTCCATGGTGAGCTGGCTCGCGACGTCAACGGACCCGTTGCTCGTCACCCTTGAGAAGCCGTACACCGGCCCGGCCTCTGCGGCCGCGGCGGCCATCCCCACGGCGGCCACGAGGGCCGCCATACCAGAACGCAAGTGTCCCATGATCGTGCCTCCTATGCGAACTCCCCGCACCGGGGTGGTTCCCGCGTCGTTACACCCATCTTTTCCCCCCGGCGCGGGAGCGTTCGCGCCTTCGGTAGAACTTCATTCACGGAGCGCCGGCTTTCACCTGATGAAGCACAACGATGTGGCACTCATGACTCGGGAAAACACGGGTGAACGATGGCCCTGCTTGCCCGCATCTCCACGCCCCTATCGCCCCACCCCCTGACGGATGCTTCCTTGCCCCGGCGCAGCCGGGTGGGCGACGAGAGCGAGTTCATGCCCCGGCGGCCGACCCGGTATGCTCAAGATCCGTGGAAAACCATCGGGCTGTACAGGGGCCAACTCCCCCGCGAGCACGCCCCCACCCCCCACCCCGCCGGCCCCCAGGGGGCTCCACGCCGTCCCCTTTCCCACCGGGTACACTGGCCGTCATGCAATCCACCGCGGCCACCGTTGAGGCGTATCTCGATTCTCTCCCTGCTGACCGGCGCGAGGCCATCGCGGCCGTCCGCGCCGTCATCCTTGAGAACCTCGATGATGACTACGAGGAGGGGATTCAGTACGGCATGATCGGCTACTACGTGCCGCACCGCGTCTTCCCGAATGGGTACCACTGCGATCCTCGCCAGCCCCTCCCCTTCGCGGGCCTCGCCTCGCAGAAGAACCACATGTCGCTGTACCTCATGGGCGTCTACGGGTCGCCCGAGGAGGAGGCGTGGCTTCGGAAGGCCTGGGCCGCCACGGGCAAGCGGCTGGACATGGGGAAGGCGTGCATCCGCTTCAAGAGGCTCGAAGATGTTCCGCTGGAGGTGATCGGCGAGGTGATCCGCCGCTTCCCGGCGAAGGTCTATATCGAACGGTACCAGGCGGCCCTCGCGAGCACCTCGAAGCGGTCGGCGACAGCGAAGAAGACCAACGGTTCAAAGCCCGCAGCGAAGCCGGCCGCACAGAAGACCGTAAAGAAGACCGCGAAAAAGGCCGCGGGCTCGAACAGCACGAAGTCCGCTGCGAAGAAGCCCCCCGCCAGGAAGGCCGCCGGCCCCTCGGCCCGAGGCTCCGCCCGACGCGCGAGGTAAGCCTCGCATCAGGCGGGCGCCGGGCGCCTCCGATACGGCGCCCCGGATCGGACGCCATGAAGGAGGCGCCACGATGGCGCCGAAGACTCGGCCCCGCGGCGGGGTGCTTATCGGGAGCGCGATCGGCGCGGGCGCGACCGTCGTCGCCACGGCGCTTATTGATGTAACCGGGGAAGCCGCCCCATCCGCCGCATGGCGGCCGTCCATCCCCCTCCGGCCGCGCCGCCGCTCCCCGCCGAGGCGTACGTCGAGTTCGACGACGACAAGGCGCTGCGGGGGGCGCAGGCTCCCCCTCCGCGTCGATGGCAACCGCGTCGGCATCTGAGCCGCTACGACTCGCCGGTCAGCAGCAGCACCGCGAATGTCGCCAGCCAGTGCTCCCCCGCGTAGTCGCCGCTGGCGACGTGGGGGAGCGCGGCGTCGGCGTGCCGCTGCACGGACGCCTCCAGCACATCTCGCGCCGCGTGCCCCTCCGGGAGCGAACGGGCGATCCCCCGCATGCACCAGCCGCGGCTGAGGTTCAGCCCGTCGAGGTGAACGATCTGCAGGTCGGCCCGGTCGCTGACCCGCGCGGGCGTGAACAGGTTCGCCGGCTCCCCGCGCGACGCCCCCGGCAGAAAGGCGTCGAACCAGCGGACGAACTCGCCCATCGGCAGCACCCGCCGCATCAGGTCCGCCTCCATCAACGCGGGGGAGAAGAAGTCCGAACCGCCGGGCTCCAGGTGCGCGGGGTAGTCGCGGTCGTTGCCGAAGAACGCCGCGGCCTTGCGCTCCACGAGGCCGCGCAGATCCTCCCGCCCCGTCGCCGCGGCGTAGTCGAAGGCGAAGGCCAGGCCGAAGGCGGTGTTCGGGTGCACCCCCGTGCGGATGGGATAGTCCAGTTTCGGGAGATAGGCGAGGTACCGCTCGACAAAGGCGTCCGCCAGCGGCCGGACCGCCGCGGCCCAGGCGCGCGACTCCTCCGTCCCGCCCCGTTCCAGTTCCTCCGCAAGTTTGAGCAGCCACGCCCACCCGTACGTCCGCTCGAATGAGCCGGTGTTCGGGCGCGACAGGTAGGCCACCTCCCCGCTGATGTTCTCCGGTGTCAGGCTCCGACTCAGCGCAGCCCTTGCCTCCGCCGCCTCCGGGATCTCCGGCGTCAGCCGCAGCAGCCGCGCCAGCAGCCAGTGCCCGTGCACGCAGGAGTGCCAGTCGAAAAGGCCGTAGAACGCCGGGTGCAACCGCCGCGGCGGCAGCAGCGAGGCCTCGTCGTTGATGACGTGGTCGAGCTTATTGGGATACTCGCGCCCGATCCCCGCAAGGACGATCCGGACGAAACGGGAGGCGGTCTCGGAAGTGAGCGTCTGCATCAGGTCTCGCCAGTCCCAGCCCTCCTCCCCCCGGCGGCCCGGACGGCGAGGGTGAACCAGCAATGGTACCCCTCTCCTCCCCCACTCCCCCTCGTCCGCCGCCCCCACCGCGCCCATCTCTCTTCAACCGTCCCATGCGGCGGCGGCCCACGCCGCACCGGTCCACGATCTCGTGGCCCACCCCGAGAGATCTCAACCTTAGAAACCGAGATATTGCATCCGGCCAGACCCAGCCTTATATTCGAGCCTCCCCGGTGAAAGGCCCGTCGCCTGATCCCCGCCGCGGACGGAGCCCCCGCCGATGGGACATGGACGACGAGGTGTACCGCTTCAAGATGATGCTCGCCTGCGGCATCCTCTTCCTGGTTTCGGCCGTCATGTCCTACCGCGAACTGCAGTACATGATGTCCGGCGAGACAGCCCAGGCGACCCTGATCCGCACCGAAACCTCCCGCTCCCGCCGGCACGGCAGGCCGTACCACACCCTGGTCGTCGAGTACCAGTTCGCCGACGCCCGCGGCGGCGGCGTCCGCAAGGAGTCGGACCGGGTTCCGACGGACTGGCCCATCGATCGGGGAACGACGCAGATCGCGGTGGAGTACATCCCCGGCTCGCCGGGGTGGTCGCGCCTCCACGGCCACTCGCAGATGGTCTGGGTGTACCTCTTCGGGGCCTGCCTGCTGGCGATCGGCTACTTCTTCTACAAGTTCTGGAAGTTCTACAAGTCGTGACCGGCTCCGGCCGCGGTGGCCGTCCTTCGCCCGAACTCCCCGCACCTTGAACCGGGCGCACCAGGCGGATAAGGTCCGCAACATCATATTGCTCAAGGAGTTATGGCATGCGCCCATCTGTCGCCGCTCTCTCCGCCGCCGCGCTGCTCGCCGCCTCCGGCGTCGCCGCCCACGCCGACCTCCTCTACAGCAACGGCCCCATCATCACGAACCCCACCGGCGGCACCGGCGCCATCGCCGGTCAGCCCATCAGCGCTGCCGACGGGTTCACGATCCCGGGCAGCACCTTCATCTTCTCGACCACCGGCGTCGGCGCGACCGTGGCGACCGACTCCTCCGTGGCGGACAACTTCGTCGTCCCGGAGGGGGAGACGTGGGATCTGGACACCCTGACGGTCTATGCCTTCCAGCCCGAGCAGACGACCGCCACGGTCCACCACATCCGCGTCAACCTCTGGACGGCGGCCCCGTACAACGCGGGCTCGCCCCCGCCGCTTCCCGACCCGCTTCCCCAGCCGGTCCTCGCCGAGCCCCTGGTGCTCGAGGCGGGCGAGGGGGTCTTCGTCTGCCACCGGCAGAGCGCGACCAGCACAGGGACTGTCCGGCCCGTCTTCGCGTACACCGTCTCCCTCGACGGGCTCCCCAACGGCGGCGTCCTCCCTCCGGGGGAGTACTGGCTGGAGTGGTCCTTCGACGGCGCGCTGACTCCGTCGGCGAACGTCTTCACGCCGCTGGTGACGCCGCGGGATCAGGTCGAGGGGCACAACGCGCGGCAGTACAACGCGCTGGACGCGAACCCCGCCAGCCCCCGCGTCTGGTTTGAGGGGCGCGAGGGGTACCTCAGCGAAGACGTCCCCGGCCGGGCCTTCGAACTCCCCTTCGAACTCCACGGCGCCCGGATCACCGACGGCGCCTGCCCCGCGGACTGGAACGGCGACGGGACCATCAACTCGAACGACATCTCCGCTTTCCTGGGCGACTGGCTCGCGAGCGTGCAGGACGGCACGCTCGACGCCGACTTCGACCGCGACGGGCAGGTCAACTCCAACGATATCAGCGCCTTCCTCTCCGCCTGGCTGAACGCGGTGCAGATCGGCTGCTGATTCGGCAAGACAAGCCAGCCGGATGATGAGACCCATAGGGCCCACAGGCCCTATGGGTTCTTACTTTGCGCCGCGCTGCTCCGCGGCCGGCCACAGCAGCCGCTCAATCTCCGCGGCCGCCTCTGTCGGATCGGACCCGCCATCCAGCGCCACCACGCCGATCAGCCGCCGATCCTGGCCGATGACCAGCACCGCCGCGGCCGCGCCGGGGGCGTAGCGCTCGAGCGTCCCATCCGCCGACCGCGCCCACAGGACCCCTCCTCCGGCGGAGAGCCCCATCTCCGCCGCGGCCGCGCCGAGCGACTCCGGGGTCGGAGTCTCCTCGGCGCCCTCCCCCTCGACCACAAGCACGCCCCACCAGCGGATGGCCCACGCGCCGTCGAGCGAGGATCGCTCGGCCAGCCGCGCCAGCGCGTCCGCCGCGGCTCGGACGTGCGCCGGCTCATTGCCTTCGCCCTCTTCCCCACCCTTCTGCGCCGGATGCACGACGAGCAGAGCGATCCGATCCGGCCCGCGCTCGCCGACCCGGGACATGAAGGCATCGGCGAGCGACCATGCCTCACCCGCCGCGGTCCGCAGCGAGAGCCCGGTGACGAGCCGACCCGCCATCGCTCTGGAGGGGCGGTGCGCCAGCCCGCTGATCGATTCCACACGCCGGCGTCCCTCGACGGCGATCGTCGGGGCGCGCCCCGCGGGCGCGGGGAGCGGCTCGACCCTGGCGACGAGCACCGGCTGCGTCCCCTCCTCGTCCGGGCCGGCGAGGTCGCAGGCGAACTCGATGATCCGCCCGGTCTCGGCGTGCGTCACGAGGATGACCGCGCCGTGTGCGGTGCGGCCGCGGAGGATCACGCGAGTGGGCCGCTCGAGGTCGTCCACCACCGCAACGCCCCAGGCGATCCTCGGCGCATACGGCGTGAGCGAGACCGGCACAGCATGGGCCCCCGCTGGCGGCAGCGCGAGGTCCACCTGCGGCAGCGGAAGCGGCGGCAGAAGCCGGTACAGGTCATCGGCGTCCAGCGGGGGCTCGTAGCCGGCGCGGTAGTACACCTCGTCCCCGCGCTCGCTGACCGCCGTCATCTCGCCCCCGCTGAACACCGCGCGCAGGTCGCCGAGTTCCAGCGCGATCTCGCCGTCCCCCTCCCCCCCCGGCGCCGGGGGCCAGATCCGCAGGACGATCTCCGCCCTCCGCTCCGCGCGGTCGCGGATGACCGAGGCTCTCCCGGCCGCGGCCGGCGCGACGGACAGGTCCGCCGCGAGCCCGCCCTGAACGCGCCGCACCGAGACCGTGATGCGCTCCGCCACCGGCCCGGCCCGGTAGGCCCCGGCCGCATCGGCGAGCGCTGCGCCCACGTCCACGGTGATCGGCTGCGCGAGCGCGTCGCCGCTCATGAGGCGGCACATGGCCGCGAGCGCGAGCATCACGCCTGGGAACCAGCGGTGACCGTTACAGCGCATGCCCGGCTCCGGCGACGGTGCGTGCCCGCAGGGCGGCGAGCAGGTCGGCGACGCGCTCGCCCCGAGGGGGCACACGGACGTCCGGCGCGACCTGCGCCAAGGGAACCAGCACGAAGGCCCGGTCGCGCATCCGCGGGTGCGGCACGACCAGACCGGGTTCGTCGATAACGCTCTCGCCGTAGAGCAGCAGGTCGAGGTCGATCGTCCGCGGCCCCCAGCGGGGCGCACCCGCGCTGCGGTCGCGCCCGAGGTCACGCTCGATGGCCAGCATCGCGTCGAGCAGTTCCCGTGCCGGCAGGGCGGTCCGCAGCACCGCCGCGGCGTTGAGGTACGGCCCGCCGGGGTCAACCCCAGCGTCCGACGGGGCGACCGCCTCGGTCTCGATCGGCGTGGCGAGGGCGACGAGCGTGGTCCTTGGAAGACCGGCGAGCCGATCGGCCGCGAGCGCGAGCGTGCCGCCCCGGTCGCCCAGGTTGGACCCCATCCCGATGCACGCGGTGACCTCGCCTTGCTGCTGGCTCACGCCGGAACAATAACCGGGCCGCCGGAGGTCCGGCGGCCCGGGTGGGTTTTGGGGTGGTGGGATGAGGGACGAAGCGTGATGCAGGAGGGGGAGAGCACGGGCTGGAAGCCCGTGCCACGGGGGAGGGTTACTCGACCGGCTCGAGCTCGCGGGCCTTGTGCTGCATCTGGGCCTTGAGGCGGGCGAGGATCGAGGAGTGCATCTGGCTGACGCGGCTCTCGGAGAGGTCCAGCGTGGCGCCGATCTCCTTCATGGTCATCTCCTCGTAGTAGTAGAGGATGACGATGAGCCGCTCGGCGCGGGAGAGGCCCTTGGTGATCAGGTCCTTGATGTCCTTGCGCTGGATCTCGGAGAAGGGGTTGCGCTGCGACTCGTCCTTGATGACGTCGATCTCGCGGACGTCGCGGGAGCCGTCGGACTGGAAGCAGCGGCGGGTCAGGCTGAAGGTGCTGACGGCCGAGGAGTCGCGGACGAACTTGTCGAACTCCTCGCCGCTGAGCTGGAGCAGTTCGGCGAGTTCCTCGGGGGTGGGCTCGCGCCCGTGCTCCATCTCGAACTTCTGGCGGGCCTGCTCGACGCGGCTGGTGCGGTGACGGACCAGACGGGGGACCCAGTCCATGGCCCGCAGCTCGTCGAGGATCGCGCCGCGGATCCGCGGCGCGCAGTAGGTCTCGAACTTCACGCCGCGGTCGAGGTCGTACGCGTCGATCGCGTCCATCAGGCCGAAGAGGCCGGCGGACATCAGGTCCTGGATGTCCACCTCGTCGGGCAGACGCGTGCTGATCCGCTCGGCGTTGTAGCGGACGAGCGGGAGGAAGCGCTCCATGAGGTAGTTGCGGATCTCGCAAGAGTGCGTCTTGCGATACTCCATCCACACCTCCGAAATGGGCATGTCGTCGTAGGGGCTCGGTTTGTCGGAAGCCTCGGCGTGCTCGACGGCGTAGCGGCTGTGAGACCGCGTCCCCACCGACATCGCCGAACCTCTCATCCTTGGCATGGTCCGCTCCTTGACCGATTCGACGCTCGCGGCCGCTGTCGTAGCGTGCCGCATGGCTCTGTGCCCGAGTGCCGGTCCCTGGCATGGGCCGGCAGAGTATACAAACTCTCACGCCGGGTGGAAGCCACCCGGAGAAATCTCAAACCATCACCACACTATCCACATCTTCTGACTTGACTTTTGACACATCCGCGGGGCCTGCCCCGGCGGCGGCGTTGAGCCGGTCCTGCCGGTAGCTCTCGATCGCCTCCGTCACCGCACGCTCCGCGACCATCCCCACGCCCCAGCCCACAACGTGGCACGCGAGCATGCTCGCCATCGCCCGGAGCAGGATCGTCTCCGCCGGGTTGTCCGCGGCCAGCCCGGCCACGATCGCGACCGAGAAGGCCGCCAATCCCAGCGTTGCCGCGATCACTCGTGTAGGGCCACCCGGCGTCACTTCTTCTCCCTCGCCGCCGGCGGCACGTCCTTGCCGGCACGCGTTGCTCTCGATATCGGCCGCTGGCGCGGCTCAATCCACCTCATCGCACGCTCTTGAGCATTTCCCGCTGCGATTCACTCCCGTGGCCCCCGAGCAGCCGCGCAAACAGCGCAGACAGCCCCGTCGGGCCCGTCTCCCGCCCCTCCGAACTTCTTCCCACCCCAATCTGTTGAGCCACGCGCATCGCCACCTGCCGCATGTCGCGGCTGGCTTCGCACCTGGGGTGCGTCAGGACGAACGGCCTCCTGGCCCGCACCGCCGACAGGACCCGCAAATCGTGCGCCACATGCCCCGCGAGCCCCAGCGGCAGGCCCAGGAAGCGCCCGCACACCGCCGCGACTCTCGCGTGAACCCCCGCGGCCTCGGCCCCGTCGGCCACCTGGTTCACCAGGAGCGACAGCGGGACGCGGTGCTGGGCCTCTCCGCCCCCCACTCCCGCCGGGGTGGTCCCGGCGGCGCGAGGCCCAACGGCGCATTTGATCAGTGCATACGCATCGGCGACCGCCGTGGGTTCCGGCGTCGTCACCACCAGGCCCAGGTCGGCGATGCGCAGGAACGACGTCACGGACGCCCCGACCCCGGCCGCGGTGTCGATGACGAGGACGTCCGCGTCGTGCTCCAGTTCCGCCATCGCGTCCATCAGTCGCTGCCGCTGGGCCGGCGTGAGGTCCGCCATCCGGGCGATCCCCGCCGTCCCCGGCACCAGCGTGAACCCGCCCGGCGCTTGGATGGCGATGTCGCGCATGGATCGTCCCCCCCAACCCGAGCGCACCACCTCATCCAGGCGTGCCCCGGGCATCAGCCCGCACAGCACGTCCGCGTTGGCCGTCCCCAGGTCGGCGTCCAGGAGCGTCACCCGGATGCCGAGCGCCGCCAGGGCGATGGAGATGTTGACCGCGATGTTCGTCTTTCCCACGCCCCCCTTCCCGGAGGCGACCGCCACGATCTTCGCCGCCCGCCGCGGACGCGGCTCCGGACGGGGCGGGCGGCCCTCCGGCTGGATCGCCAGCGGCGGGCGAGGCGCCGCCGATCCGGCCGCCGCCCTGGGGCCGTCCACCAGGGCACGCAGGCGCGACGCCTGATCCGCCGCGGGGGTGGACGCGGCGGGCACAACGTCCGTCACCCGCGTGCCGCCGCCGTTCATCTGGTCAACTCCCCATCAAGGACGAGCCTCGCCAGGCGATCGGCGTGCCCCGGCTCGATGTGGTCCGGGACCTCCTGCCCGGTCGTGACGAAGCTGAACTTCGCCCCCAGCCGCTCCGCGACGTTGATCACCACGCCGTAACTCACCGCCTCGTCGAGCTTCGTCAGGATCAGCCGGTTGGGGCGCACCACGGCGAACTGCTCCGCGGCGCGGGTCAGGACGGCCTCGCTCGAGGCGGTGGAGAGGACCAGGTGCGTCTCGTGCGGCCGCGCCGCTTCGATGAACGCCCGCAGCTCGTCAAGCCGCGGCGTGTCGTTCGGCGAGCGTCCCGCGGTGTCGATCAGGATCACGTCGCAGTCGGACAGCGACTCGCACGCCGCCTCCATCTCCGCCGGGGTGATCACCACCTTCAGCGGCAGCGAGATGATGTTCGCGTACGTCCGGAGCTGCTCCACCGCCGCGATCCGGTACGTGTCGGAGGTGATCAGCCCGACCTTCTTGCCGTAACGCAACTTGTACGCCGCGGCGAGCTTGGCGATGGTCGTCGTCTTGCCGACCCCCGTGGGGCCGATCAGGGCGATCGTCAGCGCCCGCCCGTCCGCCGCACGCGCGGGGGCGCCGACGGTCGGCGCGACCGGGATCATGGCCGCCAGGTGCCGCAGCATCGTCTGCCGCACGATCGACTCGTCCATGAGTTCCCCGGCGTTGAGCTCGTCGCGGACCGCGCCGACGATCCGGTCGGCCAACTCCCGCGCCACCTGGCCTTCCAGGAGCTTGAGGTAGTGCTTGAAGAGGGCCTCGGGCATGAGCCCCGCCGCCGGGGTCGGCGCGGAGTTCTGGAGCACCTGCCCCACCATCGCCTTGATCGCCGCCAGTTCCCGCTCCAGGGTGCTGCGGGCGGCGCCATCCTGCGAGTCCAGCACGACCGGGGTGCGCAGACGATCCAGGGGCCTGGTGGTCGCCCTGGGTTCGATGATGCTGTCGGCTTGCGCCGGCTCGGCACTCCTGGCGTGCAGGCGCTGCCGCACCGGCAAGACCGCGACGGCCGCCTCGGCGCCATCACCGGCGCGGGTCGGCGCGGGCGAGGGAGCCGCCGCGGGCGGGTGCGGCTGCGCAACTGCCGATTCAGTCTTGATTTGCGGCGCGGCAACCCGCCGATACGCATCCATCGCGGCGGCCCGAGACGGCGCGACCGCGGGCGGCGGCTCGGGCGCGGTGGGCGGTGTCCGCGATGCGCTGCGAAGCCGCGGCCCGGCGATGTTCACCTCGTCGCTGGCGATGATCTCGACAGCCTTCCTCGCCCCCAGCCCGAACCACCCCCCGACCTTGACGCTGCGGGTGTGGAGGATGACAGCGTCCTTGCCGAGGTCTTTCTTGACCGCGACGAGCGCATCAGCCAATGTCTTGGCGCGGAAGGTCTTCAGTCTCATATCGCCATCCGTGGCTGCGAGACGAAACGGGCGTCCAGTGCCCGAGTGTGAGAGAAGTTCTAATCTGACGATTCTCCGCCAGCCGCCCCCCCAGGGTCAACCCTCTCGGGTTATCCACCGGTTCTTCACGCAGATTGAATACCTGACCGGCGAGCGATCTTTCACTCTCGCGACGGGTCATCACGCCGACATCGCCGGCGCGGGGCGCGACTCCGACGCGGGCACCCCCACCAGCGCCACCGACTCGACCTCCACGCCCGGGACGATCTCGTTGTACCCGAGCACCGCCACGTTCGGCAGATGCGGCGACACGATCTGCCGCACCACCGCCCGCACCTGTGGGGACGCGAGGATCACCGGCTGGTGGCCCCCCGCCGTCAAGCCCTGGATGGCGCGCAGGATCTGCGCGGCAACCTGGTTCGCTACGCCTGCCGGCATCGTGAGCACCGTCCCCGACGCCGACCGGTCGATGTACCCGTTGATCAGGTCCTCCAGCGCGGGGTCGAGGGTGACGCACACCAGCCGCGCCCCACCCCCTCCATCCTCCGCGGGCACGGCGTACTGCTGGCAGATCATCCGCCGCAGCCCGTTGCGGACGTACTCGGTCAGCACGTCCAGGTCCTTCGTCCGCGGGCTCCAGTCGCTGAGCGTCTCCAGGATCGTCTCCAGGTCCCGGATCGGCACCCGCTCCCGCAGCAGGTTCTGGAGCACCTTCTGGAGTTCCCCCGGCTTGACCATCGCCGGGACGACCTCGTCCACCAGTTTGGGGGCCCTCTCCTTGAGCGACGCGATGAGATTGTTCACCTCCTCGCGGCTGAGCAGCTCGTCGGCGTGCTGCTTGACCACCTCCGTCAGATGGGTCGCCAGGACGCTGACGGCGTCCACCACGGTGTAGTTCATCGTCTCGGCGCGCGTCTTGAGCGCCGGCTCGATCCACCACGCGTCCAGCCCGAAGGCGGGCTCCTTCGTCGGCAGGCCGTCGATCGGGCCGGTGGCGATGCCGGAGTCCATCGCCAGCAACCGGCCGGGCATGGTCCTGCCGGTGGCGACGACGCTGCCGCGGATCTTGATCCGGTACTTGTGCGGGGGCATCTGCATGTTGTCGCGGATGCGAACCGGGGGGAGGATGAACCCGAGTTCGGCCGCGAGCGTGCGGCGGATCGAACTGATCCGCTCCAGCAGGTCCCCTCCCTGGGCCGTGTCCACCAGGCCGACCAGGCCGTAGCCGACCTCCAGCTCCAGTGTGTCGAGCTTGAGCATCGCCTCCGGGGGCGGGGGCTCGGGACGGGTCTGCGTCGGGGCCGCGGCCCGCTGCTCGGCGTCGGCCCTGGCGCGGCGGGCCGTCCGGTTCATCGTGTACGCCAGCCCCCCCAGCGCCGCGCCGGTCGCCAGCAGCGGCACCGTGGGCAGGGGCGTGGCCGCCAGCGCGACGAGGAAGCCGGCGGTGATCGCCAGGCCGATGGGCTGGCTGCCGACCTGGTCGGTGAGCTGCGTGCCCAGGTCCTCCTTGGCCCCCGAGCGGGTGACGATCAGGGCCGCGGCGATGGCGATGACGAACGACGGGATCTGGGAGGTCAGGCCGTCGCCGATGGTCAGCATCGTGAAGACCTCGGCCGTCTGCCCCGCGGGCCAGCCTCGCTGGAACACGCCGATGAAGAAGCCGCCGACGATGTTGATGCAGGTGATGATCAGGCCGGCGACGGCGTCGCCGCGGACGAACTTGCTGGCGCCGTCCATGGCCCCGAAGAAGTCCGCCTCCTGATTGATCCGCTCGCGCCGGCGGCGGGCCTCGTCCTCCTTGATGACCCCCGCGTTGAGGTCGGCGTCGATGGCCATCTGCTTGCCGGGCATGGCGTCGAGGGTGAACCTCGCGGCGACCTCGGAGATGCGGGTGGCCCCCTTGGTGATCACGACGAACTGGACGATCACCAGGATCAGGAAGATGACGACGCCCACCGTCAGCGAACTGCCGGCGACGAACTGCCCGAAGGCGCTGATCACCTCCCCGGCGACGCCGACCGCTTCCTGCGGCGACGCCGCGTCGGCGGTGAGGATCAGCCGCGTGCTGGCGACGTTGAGGACCAGCCGCAAGAGGGTGGTCGCGAGCAGCAGGGAGGGGAAGACGCTGAAGTCCAGCGGCTCCTCCATGTAGATCGTCGTCAGCAGGATCAGGACCGCCAGGCTGATGTTCAGGCAGATCAGGATGTCCATCGCCCACGGCGGGAGCGGCACCAGCAGCACGCCCAGCAGCGCGATGAAGGCGAAGGGGACGATGAGCCCGCGGTAGCGGTTGATCGCGGCGAAGAGGCGCGACAGCCCCGGGATGCCCTGGGCGCCGGATGCCTTGCGTGTTGTCGTCGCCGACCTGGCCAATCGTCCATCTCCGCGTGGTGTGGCACGGGCTTCCAGCCCGTGTCCGTCTCACCTACCTCGTTCTCGCCAACAACGAGCCTTCGGCCCTTCTCTTCCTCTCTTCTCCTCCGCCCATGAATCGCGCCTTCGAACGCTCGAAGAGCACGGGCTGGAAGCCCGTGCCACCGTCGCTCCCTACGCCGCCCTCCCTTCCAGCCGGTACACGTACGCCAGGATCTCCGCGACCGCCTCGTAGAACTCGGGGTTGATCTGCCGCCCCACCTCCACGCTCGCGAACAGCGCCCGGGCGAGGGCCGGCTTCTCGACGATGGGCACCCGGTGGGCCGCGGCGATCTCGCGGATGCGGAAGGCCATCCAGTCCGCCCCCTTGGCCACGACCCGCGGGGCCTCCATCGTGGCGGCGTCGTACTTGATCGCCACCGCGAAGTGCGTCGGGTTGGTCACCACCACGTCCGCCTGCGGGACCGCCTGCTGCATCCGCTGCATCATCATCTTGCGGGCCATCCGCAGCCGGCGACCCTTGGTCGCCAGGTCCCCCTCCATCGACCGCAGCTCGTCCTTGACCTCCTGCTTGGTCATCTTCAGGTCCTGCGTGTGCTGCCACCGCTGGAACCACCAATCAACGAGCCCCAGCAGCAGCATGATCACCAGGATCCACACGCACAGCCGCAGGATGATCCGCAGGGCCAGCGCGACCGCCGGGGCCAGGTCGAGCATCACCAGCCCGGCGATGTTGTGGTGCTCCGCCTCCACCACCATCCACGCGACCGACAGGATCAGCACGAGCCTGACGACGTTCACCCCCGTCCTGACGAGGTTCCGGCGCCCGACGATCCGCTTGATCCCCGCCGCCGGGTTGAACCGGCTGAGCTTGGGGCGCAGCGGCTCCAACGTCAGCAGGTTGCCGACCTGGACGTACTGCGCCAGGGCCGCGACGGCGAACATCAGCAGCACGAACGGCCCGATGATCCACGCCGCCCGCGCGGCGGCCCAGGCCATCGCCTCCGTCGCGCCCCCGACCGTCACCATCTCCTCCAGCGATGCTTCCCCCAGCAGCCGGCGGAGCACCGCGGCGCACCCGGCCACGATCCCCTCCCCCAGCACCAGCAGCAGCACCAGGGCGCCGATGAGGTCGATCGCCACGCCCAGGTCCTGGCTCTTGGCGACCTGGCCGCGGGCGCGCGCATCGGCGCGGCGTTTCGCCGTCGGCAGTTCCGTCTTTTCGCCAAGGTCCTCGGCCATCGCGCCCTCGCCTCACCGCCCTATGGACCACTCCAGCATCGCCCGCAGCCCGCGCTGCATCTCCTCCCCCACCGCGTCCCCCACCGCGTGCACCGCCGCGGCCAGCGCCATGAACCCGAGCACGATCTTCACCGCGAACCCCACCGAGAGGATGTTCAACTGCGGCATGATCTTCATGACCAGCCCGGCCGCGAGCGTCTCGAGCATGAGGATGCACAGCACCGGCGCCGCCACCCGCAGCGCCAGTTCGAACCCCGCGTGCACCAGCCCCACCGCGATCCCCAGCACGCTCGCCGCGGCCGGCCCCGCGGCGAACGCCCCCGGCGGCAGGTGCTCGAACCCGCGCGCCACCGCCAGGAACGCCGCCTCCAGCCCCCCCAGCGCCATGAAGACCGCCATCGTGAGATAGAGCAGCAGCTCGCCGACGAGGTCGCCGTCGGTCTCCATCGCGGGGTTGTACACCGCGGCAAGGCCCAGGCCGAGCTGCTGGCCCATGACCATCCCCCCCACCTGCACCGCCAGCACGGGCACGGCCGCGAGAAAGCCGATCGCCGCCCCCACCAGCGCCTCGGAGGCGAGCAGCACCGCGGCGGAGGGGAGGTCCCACGATCCCGCCGCCGCCGCCGCGGCCGCGGGCGAGGCCGTCAGGATCGGGTACAGCACCGCCGCGAACATCACCGCCAGCAGCGCGCGCGCCTGCATCGGCGGCGCCGCCGAACTCAGCAGCGGCGCAAAGACGAACAGCCCGCCGACTCGCGCCAGCACGAGCATGAACGGGGCGACATGATGGGTCCACAGTTCCGGCACGGGGGCGGATCGCTCCGGGCCCGGCGCGGGGCTCGGCCCGCGCCGGGGAACGGGGGCATCAGACGAACGAGAACATCTCCGCGGCGAAGGTCAGCAGCCACTGCACGATCCAGTGCATCAGCAGGATCGTCACCAGCACCATCCCGACGATCTTGGGGACGAAGGTCAGCGTCTGCTCCTGGATCGAGGTGATCGACTGCACCACGCTGATCACCAGCCCGATCGCCACTCCCGCCAGCAGGATCGGGACCGAGACCTTCAGCATCAGGATGAGGGCGTCGCGCACGAGCTCGACCGCCGCCTCGTCATACACCACGGCTGCGCTCCTTCCATCCCGCCCGCCCCGGCAGGGCGGCCCGCGCCAGGGCAAGCGCGAGCCGCCCCAGCGCCGCCGGCAAGGATGTCAGCCGGCCGAACCCGTCCACCCCCCACTTCATGCACCCGATCATCGTCCTCGACCTCCACGCCGGCGCCTACACCGCGCGGCTATGCGCCCGCCCCCGTCACGAAGCTCGTCATCAGGCTCCCCACCACCAGTTGCCACCCGTCCACCAGCACGAACAGCAGCAGTTTGAACGGCAGGCTGATCAGCACCGGCGGGAGCATCATCATCCCCATCGAGATCAGCAGGCTCGCGATGACCATGTCGATCACCAGGAACGGCAGGTACACCCGGAAGCCCATCAGGAAGGCGACCTTCAGCTCGCTGAGCATGTAGGCGGGGATCAGCGAGAGCATGTCCACGTCCGCGCGGGTGAGCCGCTCCGGCGCGCTGGTGTCCACGCCGCGGTAGTTCAGGACCATGTACACGCTCGACCAGTTCCCGGTCGCCTCGATCTGGTCGAACATGAAGTCGCGGAGCGGCTGCTTGGAGCGCTCCCACAGCGTGCCGTAGTCGCGGATCTCGCCCGCCCGGTACGGCGCGAGCGCCTCGCGGTCGATCCGCTCCAGCGTGGGGGCCATCACCAGCAGGGTCATGAACAGCGCCAGCCCCGTGATCACCTGCGGCGGCGGGAGCTGCTGCGTCCCCAGCGCCTGCTTGAGCAGCCCCAGCACGACGATGATCCGCACGAAGCACGTCGTCATCAGCATGATCGACGGCACCAGCGTGATCACCGTCAGCAGCACCAGCACGCTCACGACGGTGCTCATCCCGCCGTCGGCCTGCGACGACGAGCCGGGCAGGGCCCGCGCCGCGCCGGCGATGACGCCGACCGGGTTCAGGTCCGCCGCGCCCCCCTCGCTCCCGATCGCCTCCAGCAGCGCGGCCGCCGCGCGGTCCGCCGTTGGAGCGATCACGCCGCCGGACGCCGGCCCGTAGACCTCCTGCGCGGTCGCCCCCGTCGCCGCCAGCAGCAGCGCGATGAGCCAGACCACCGCCCGCCTCATGCCCGCCCCCCCGCGCCCGCTCCGCTCCCCGCCCCCCATGCGGCGCGCATCGCCTCCAGCCGGCGGCGGATCGCGCTCACGGCGTCCGGCTCGCCCCGATCGCGGGACGGCTCCGAGACCAGCCGCATCGGCCGGTCGTCCCACAGTTCCGCGCGGTCCCCCTCCGGGCCGAGCCTGACGGTCCGCAGCGCCGGCGGGTCCGCGTCTTCCTCGTCCACCTCATCCGCCCCGCCGGTTCCCCCGTAGCGCCCCAGCAGCGACTGGAACTTCGCCGCCAGCGATTCCCCCTCCGCGTCGCGGCATTTGGTCAGGATCGACGCGACGTCGTCCGGGTCGGCGATCTCGCAGAGCGTGGTGAACCCGCCGCCGCGGGAGAGGCGACTGGGAGCGACATGCGACAGCAGCAGCACCCGCCGATCCAGCCGCAGCAGGATCAACTTCTGCCCCCGCGCGATCGGGTAACGGCCAAGAACCTCCAGGATCCCCGACGGCGCTGCGCCGCCCGCCCCCACCGCCGCGGCGAGCCCCCCCTGCACCCGCAGGAGCCGCTTGGCCACGGCCGCGGCCGCGATGGCGAGCCCAAGAACAACCCCCAGCGACATCACCGTCCGCGCCGCCCCCAGGCCACTCGCGGCGGGCGCTCCCCCTCCCCGCTGAGATGGGGCTGCTCCCAGGGGCGTCGCCTCTCTCGCCGACGCCTCCTGGCCCCCGCCGATCGGCCGCTGCTCGACCGCCGTGCGCGCCGGTGGCCCGGCGACTTCCTGCGCACTCGCCGCGACCGCCGGGACGCCGACGGCCACGAGCCCCGCAACGACCGCGGCGCACGCCGAACGCCTGCGTCCGCCACGCGCATCGCCGCCCCAGGTTGTGCTGAGCCTCCGCCTCCGCATGTCGCCGTCCTGGCCTCGCTCCGGCGGCTCCGCCGCCGGGTGGTGGTTCCGAATCCCCACCGACAATCCCCGCCCACACCGTCTCTCTCACCCCGCCGCCGCGCGCCCGGTCAGCCCCCCTCTCCGTGCCCCAGGATCTCGTTGATTCGGACGCAGAAGTTGTCGTTGAGCACGAGGACCTCGCCGCGGGCGACGGGGCGGTCGTTGACGTAGATATCCACCGGGTCGCCGGCGAGTTTGTCGAGTTCGACGACGGACCCTTCGCCAAGACGCAGCACGTCCTCGACGAGCATCCGCGTCCGCCCGAGTTCGATCTTGACGTTGAGATTGACGTCGGCCAGAAGGTCGATCGCGCCGGGGCGCCCCCCCGCGGGCGTCGCACCGAACTCCGGCAGACTGATGGGGGACGGCGAGTCCGCCGCGGACGCGGCGCCCGCATCCGCCTGCCCCGCGTCCCCCGACAGGTCGTTGATCGCCTCTTGCGCGGCGCGCAGGGCCTCGTTCGCCAGCGCTTCCGCGGCGTTGTCGGGCTTCTTCGCCGACGAGGTTTCTTCCTGGCTCGACATCGCTTGCCGCGCCTCCGCGCCACCACCCGTTCCGGGGGGTTGACCGGTCAGACCTTGACTCGATCCAACGGGGTGCGCGACCGCGTCCCCGTCGCGGGATCCTCCCGCGTCACCCACCATCGGCACGTCCCCCCTCCGGGTCAGCACTTTTGGCCCGCGGCCGCGCCAAGCCCGCGCGGCCGCGCAAAGGATGCCGGAACCGGATACCGACGTCCCCTCCTTCCCCCCGCCGGCCGGGACGCGTTACACCACCAGCCCCTTGACCCCGCCGGTCCGGCGTGCGCGGGAGTACCGGGCCAGGGCATCCTCGATGATCGCGTCCGCCGCCTCGGCCGGGAGGATCTCATCCACCGCCACCTGCTTGCCCTCGAGGTTCTTGTAGTCCTCGAAGAAGGCGCGGAGCATCTTGAAGACGTGCTTGGGGAAGGCGCTGGCGTGGTGGTACTCGGAATAGATCGGGTCGTCCCGGAGCACCGCGATGATCTTGTGATCGGGCTGGCCCTGGTCCACCATCGTCATCATCCCCACCGCCCGGGCGGTGCAGATGCACAGCGGGGGGATCTCCTCGGTGCAGTAGACCAGGACGTCGAGCGGATCGTCGTCCTCGGCGAGGGTCTGGGGGATGAAGCCGTAGTTCGCCGGGTAGTGCACCGCGCTGGAGAGGACGCGGTCGAGCTTGAGGAGCCCGGACCCCTTGTCGAGTTCGTACTTGTTGCTCGAGCCTTTGGGGATCTCGATGACCGCTTTGAACTCCCGCGGGAGCGGGGCGCCGGGGACGGCGGGAGTGACGTCGTGCCAGGGGTGAACCATGCGGGAGGGTACGCCGGAACGGCGGCCGGGCCGAGGGCGGGGCGCCCCCGGGGCCGGCCGCGGGACCCCGGCGCCATGGCCGTCCATCCGTTCTGCTAACAGATCGCATCCCCTGACGCACACAGATGTGTCTCGCCCATCTTCGTGCCCCCGGCGACCGCACACTTGTATGCCGGAGGGCGGATTGACAGACGGTTGCCCCCAGGTAGTATCAGCGCGGTTCTCATCTCAGTGGAGGCTGATATGAAGCACTCGCATCGGATGACCTGGCTCTGTCTCACCGCCGCAGCAAGCGTCGCCGGGACCGCCCTCGCGGCCGATCCTCCCCCTCCCTCCCCTCCCTCCTCCGCGATCTACGGGGGCCTCGACCAGGAGTCGGCCGCCCTTGTCCGGACCTGGTACGAGCTCTACTGGTCCAGGCTCCAGACCGGGGAGGCGCACGAGGACGCCGCGGCGTTCTCCTTCCCGCCCCCGCTCAACTCGCCGCTCTTCAACCCGGCACGCGCCGGCCACGCTACTGTGGCTCGCCTCGGCCTCGCCGCGGCCGCCGACCCCGGCGAGACCCCGCCCGCCGAGAGCGAGTTCATGCTGCACGGCCGGCTCGCGACCGACATCCACGCGAACGCCGCCGGGACCGCCGAGCACCTCCGCCTGATCTCGCAGTCCTCCCCCGGTGACTACACGGTCGCCATCGAGGGCACGGCCCTCGTCACCTGGGGCCTGAAGCCCGTCCCCGTCGAGAATGTCTCGCCGGGCGCCCAGCCGGCCGCGGCGGTCTCGCCGCACACCCTCAACGCGATCCTCGCCCTTGTGGAGGAGGCGCCGGCCTTCGCCCAGGCCGCCACGGGGGTAGAGGAGTGGCAGAAGCTCATCACCGGCGAGGCGAGCAAGGCCGACAACTTCCGGTTCACCGTCGAGATGATGATGTTCGACTGGCCGGTGGACGTCGTCTTCGTCGAGCCGGTGGACGCGGTGTTCGGCGTCTACGGGTCGCTCCCGCTGACTGTGGTGAGCTTCGCCGACGCCTACGTGCTGATGGACCCCTTCACCGGGAACGTCGCCGGGCCGTTCGAGCCGGGCACGCCGCTGGACGCCTCGAGCCTGCTGCAGCACCACCCGGAGTCGTACGTCCCGGGCAGCGCGATCAGCTACTTCGACATGTGGGGACAGGCAATCGTCGCACCGGAGGTGCTGGCCGGCACGCAGCCCGGCCAGGCCGAGCCGCCGGATGTCCCAGATCCGAATCCGGATCCGAACCCCGATCCGGACCTCGAGCCCAGCCCCAACCCTGATCCCGCGCCCAACCCTGATCCCGTGCCGGCGCCGAGACCCGCGCAGCTCCGCATCCGCTGCAAGCGGATCATGAACATCCCCTTCGGCCCGGCGTCGCACTGCTGGATCGAGTACGTCCCCCCGGACCGCGACAACAACAACCCCGACATCTGCGGCGGCCACCCCGCGTGGCCGACGTTCGAGCCCGACCCACAGGACAACAACTTCCCCTGGGGACCGATCGTCCCCTACTGCGGCCCGTGGAAGGACTCGCCCGAGAAAGGGTTCCCCGACGATCCGAGGGACCCCTTCGGCGGCGTGAGGACCACGCCGATCCGCTGCAAGCCGGGGACCGACCTCCAAGCCGTCTACGACTGCATCCGAGACGCGATGGAGAAGATCCGTCGCTGCCGGATTCCCTACGACCCGATCCGCGGCCCCAACAGCAACACGACCATCCGCGCGGTCCTGGCGCACTGCGCCGCGGACTGCACCTGGAACGGAGGCCGCGGCAAGCCCCGGGCGACCCACCCGCCCATCGGCTGGGATTCGGACGAGGGCCTACAGACGCTCCTCGACTGCATGAACCAGGCCGTCGAGATGGCGGTGGAGTAGCGTCCCGGCGGGGTCATCGGGGCGGAGCCCCCGCCCCCGCGGAGGCCACTTGCCTACAAACCTCTGATGCGCTCCGTCCTGATCTTCTTCACGCTCATGTTCCAGTGGCCCCTGCTCGCGATGAACCCCGCGGGTGGGGGCCGCCGCGCTCTGTGGCTCCGCTGCGTGGCCGCGCCTCTGCTCGCCCCCGCACTCCTCGGCGGGTGCGCCCCGTCGGACAAGTTCACAGTCATCAACACCACGCCCGGCCCGGTGCACGCGGTGGTGATGATGCCGACCAGGATCGGCGGATACGGTGTCGGCGCGAGCCCGGGGGGAGTCGGGAAGGTGCTCTGGCCGGACGAGGTGTGGCGCATCGGGCCGCAGACGCCCATGCTGGACCGGGGGATGGGGCACTGGGGGAGAGGACCGGTACTGCTGCTGCGCCCCGAGGTCCCCGCGGCCGCCGCCGCGCCGGCTGCATTCGCCGTGCAGAACGACCGGCCGGACGAGCCGGCGGACATGACGATCACCATCGCGTCCGCCGGCGCGGGCGCGGCGCTGCGCGTCGATGCCAGGAACGAGAAGGGCGGGACGCTGAAGGTCTCGCCGGTCGATCTTGCGCGGGACGACACCCTGGCCGAGGCCGTGAGGGGCGCGCTCCGCCGCCTTGGGTGGCTGGAGGATTCCCCGCGGCCGTAGCAGCGATGATGTGCGTGCGCTCACACCCCGTCGCCGCGGGCGGCACGATGCCGGACTCGCCCGAGTCGCGTTGGGGGATGCCCCGAACTGATGAACAGGCCGTTGACGCGACGGCGCCCCGAGCGGGTGTGCTACGCTAGCCGCATGCTCACCATCGACTACGCCAACTGCCTGTCCGACCGGGTCGGCCCGCACGGGGTGGACCCGGACCGCCTCGACCCGCACGCCGACCCCGCCCTGGGGATCGCGCGGCTGACGAAGAAGCTCGCGGAAACTCGCTCGACACCCCCGGATCAGGGTGGCTGGGAGCGGTGGCGCGATCTCCCGCACGACCCGATGCGGGCGGAGCACGTCGGGGCGATCAAGGGGCTGGTGGAGCGGCTGAGAGGGCGGTTCGACAACCTGGTCGTGCTCGGGATCGGCGGGTCGGCGCTGGGGAACATCGCGCTGCAGTCGGCGCTGAACCCGGCGACGTACAACCTGATGCCCGCGGGGCAGCGGAAGGGGCCCCGGCTCTTCGTGGTGGACAACGTTGATCCGGCGTACTTCGGGTCCGTCCTGGCGGCGGTCATGGAGACCGACCCGTCCCTGGAGCGGACGTGCTTCAACGTCATCTCCAAGAGCGGGGAGACGGCCGAGACCGCGGCCCAGTTCATGATCGTCCGCGACCTGCTGAAGCAGAAGGGACGCAAGGGGGCGGAGCACATCGTCGCGGTCACCGACCCCGCGAAGGGGACGATGCGGAAGATCTGCGACCAGGAGGGGTACGCCACGCTGCCGGTGCCGGAGGGGGTGGGCGGACGGTTCAGCGTCCTCTCGCCGGTGGGGCTCTTCTCGGCCGCGATGTGCGGGATCGACATCGACGCTCTGCTGGACGGGGCGGCGAGCATGGACCCGATCTGCTCGCGCGAAGAACTGGCGAAGAACCCCGCGGCGATGATCGCCTTCCTGCTCGTGGAACTCGGGACCCGCAAGGGCAAGCCGAACCACGTGATGATGCCGTACTCCAACGGGCTGTACCTGCTGGCGGACTGGTACCGGCAGTTGTGGGCCGAGAGCCTGGGGAAGAAGAACGACCGCCAGGGGGAGGCGGTCTACGCCGGGTTCACGCCGATCAAGGCGCTGGGGGCGACGGACCAGCACTCGCAGGTGCAGCTCTACCGCGAGGGGCCCAACGACAAGGTCTTCTGCTTCCTGGAGGTGGAGGACTGGGGGGAGGCGGACGTCAAGATCCCGACGGGGCTGGGGGTCGAGGCGATCCAGTACCTCGAGGGGCGGACGCTGGGGCAACTGCTGAACGCGGAGAAGCGGGCGACGGAGTTCGCGCTGCTGGAGAGCCAGCGGCCGAACTTCACGATCCGGTTCCCGAAGGTGGACGCGTACCACGTCGGGCAGTTCATCTACCTCTGGGAGGTCGTGACGAGCTACGCGGGGCTGATGCTGAACATCGACGCGTACGACCAGCCGGCGGTGGAGCTGGGGAAGCAGGCGACCTTCGGGCTCATGGGCCGATCGGGGTACGAGAAGTACCTCAAGGCGGTGGACCGGGCGCTGGCGCCGACGGAGCACGTGATCGGCGGGTGAAACGGAAGGGAAGAGTTCTCACCACGGAGGACACGGAGGGGCGCGGAGCGGTTGGGAAGGTCCGGGCGCTCTCGTTGCATGTTTGATTCGGCAGAACTGGGTCTGAAGAGGGGTAGAAGGGGGCGTGGGAGTGCTGGGTCGCTCCGGGTGGTCAGGCGGTCTTCCCTCTTGTCCTGCCTGTCTTGAAACCCTGTCTTGTTCTTCTCCGTGACCGCTCCGTGGTCTCCGTGACTCCGTGGTGAATCTTCCTGTCTTGGTCAGGAGCGCCCGTACACCGGCACGAGGCCGCCCCGGGTGACGGTGTTCTGCGGCGAGACGAGGAACGCGATCGTCGCGGCGACCTCGTCCACCTTGGGCCAGCGCGCGTGGTCGGCGTCGGGCATCGCTTTGCGGTTGGCGGGGGTGTCCATGATGGAGGGGACGACGGCGTTGACGAGAATGCCGCGGCCGGCGACCTCCTCGGCGAGGGCCTGGGTGAGCGCGGCGACGGCGGCCTTGCTGGCGGTGTAGGGGACCATCCCCGCGCCCGTGCGCGGCTCAAGGGCGGGGCGGGCGGCGACGTTGACGATCCGGCCGCCGCCATCACCCATGCGCCGGACGGCCTCGCGGCAGCAGAGGAAGCACGTCAGCGCGTTCATCTGCATCATGTGGACGAACTGGTCCTTTGTGGTGGACTCGACCGGGCCCATGTCGAAGCCGCCGGCGACGTGGATCGAGGCCCAGAGACCGGCCCCTCCGGCCGCGGCGGCGGCGTCGGCGTAGAAGCGTTCGACGGCGGCCTCGTCGGTAAGGTCGATCCCCATGGCCACGCAGACGCGCTCGCGTCCGGCGAAGCCACTGCTTTCGAGTTCGGACTCGTTCAGGCAGGGGACGGCGCAGGAGGCGCCGGCGGAGAGGAGGAGACGGACGACGGCCGAACCGAGAGCGCCGGTGCCGCCGGTGACGACGATGTGACGGCCGGAGAGGTCGAGATTCATGCGGGGTGCTCCGGGTGGGGATGTGGGTACTGTATGGGACGGGGGACGGGGGACTGTTGAAGGCAGGGAGAAGGGGGAAGAGGGAGAAGCACGGGCTGGAAGCCCGTGCCACTGTGGAGGATGCGTCATGCCTTTGTATGAGTATGTCTGCGAGAGCGACGGGGAGGTGATCGAACTGCTGCGGCCGATGGCCGATGCGGACAAACCGGTGGAGGATCCCAAGGGGAAGGGGAGGGTGTTCAAGCGGCGGCAGTCCACCTTCGCGGCCCAGGGGACCAGCAGCGGCGCCGGGGGTATGCCGCTGCCGATGGCCGGCGGGTGCTGCCCGTGCGGGAACCCGGCCGGGCCGTGCAACGCGCGCTAGGCCGGGCAGGGGTTGAGAAGATCGGGGCGCCGTCGCATCACGACATCGGGGCATCGAGCAGGCCCCACGACGGGAGACTTTGCGCCCGCGGGGCGCAGGGAATGCGCGGGGCGTGGGGGAATGGGGCGTGGCGGGGTGGCACGCGGATTGATCTGAGTCCTGGGCAGTACTCGGCAACGGAGTGCCCAGGATGCTGGAAGTCGGCAGCAGATCGTCCCACGAGACCGCCGCGGAGGGAGCGGTCCTGCCCACGGTCGGCACGGAGGCCGACCTCGGGGCGGTGATCGTGAGGCTGGCGAGGATGGCGGCGGCGGTGCACATGGCGCAGGCCGCGTGCGTGCCCGCTGCGTCCCTGACCACCCCCCCACCGCTGCGGCAGCGGGGTCGGGGCGATACGGTCGCACCGGGGGGCGGGGCATGAACTACGGATTGAACATCGCGGCGTCGGGGGTGCTGACGAGCCTGTACCGGCAGGACGTCCTGTCGAACAACCTGGCGAACGTGAACACGGCGGGGTTCAAACCGGACATCGTGGCGACGCGGGCGCGCGACGCCGCGAGGATTGAGGACGGGCTGTTTCACCTGCCGTCGAACGCGATGCTGGAGCGCCTGGGGGCGGGGGTGCTGATGGCGCCGAACCGGGTGTCGCTGGAGCAGGGAGCGCTGGAGCGGACCGGTGCGCCGCTGGACCTGGCGATCGAGGGGGAAGGGTTCTTCGTCGTCAGCGCCGGGTCGGGGACGGACACGGAGCGTCTGCGGCTGACGCGCGATGGGCGGCTGACGCTCGACTCGCGCGGGCGGCTGGTGCAGGCCGCGTCGGGGCTGCCGCTGCTGGACGTGAACGGGCGGCCGATCCGGCTGGACCCCGGTGCGGAGGCGAACGTCGGGCCGGACGGGACGATCGTGCAGAACGGGGCGGCGGTAGCGCGGCTGCAGATCGCGGCGGTGACGGACCCCGCGGGGCTGGAGAAGGCGGGGGACAACCTGTTCCGCATCTCGTCGGGGGAGGTGGTGAGCAAGCGGGCGGGGACGGGGAAGGTCGTCTCCGGGTTCTACGAGCGCTCGGCGGTGGACCCGATCGAGGCGATGATGGAGATCACGGCCGCGGCGAACGCGGTGGCGACGGGGGGGCGGATGATCCAGTTGTTTGACGAACTGATGGGCCGCGCGATCTCGACGTTCGCGCGGCTGGCGTAGTCCCTGCAGGCCCTGATCCCTGATTTCCTCCCACGCATATGGCCATCATCTCACTGCAATCCGCGGCGTCGGCGCTCTCGGCCCTGAACACGGCGATGGACGTGACCGCGAACAACCTCGCGAACGTGAACACGGCCGGGTTCAAGGCGAGCCGGGCGAACTTCCAGGACCTGCTCTACATCGAGCGGCAGCAGCCGGGGGTGGAGAACGGGCTGGGGGACCAGCGGCCGACGGGTCTGTACATCGGCCTGGGCGTAAAGGTCGCGGGGACGCAGTTGGACCTGACGCAGGGGTCCGCGATCACGACGGGCCGTCCGCTGGACGTGCTGATCGACGGGAACGGGTTCTTCCAGGTGCAGGTGCCGGACTCGGTCTCGGGGGACGGGCTGGCGTACACGCGCGCCGGGCAGTTCACGCTGAACTCCGATGGGGAGATCGTGCTGGCGACGGACCCGGGGCGGCGGCTGGAGCCGACGATCACGATCCCGGAGGATGCGAAGGAAGTCACGATCACGGCGGACGGGCGGGTGGTGTACACGACGGCCCAGGACACGGAACCGCAGGAGGCGGGGCAGCTCGAGACGGCCGTGTTCATCAATCCGGCGGGGCTGAAGCAGGTGGGGGAGAACCTGTTCGTGGCGACCGCGGCCTCGGGCCCTCCGATCACCGGCGAGCCGGGGACGGACAACCGCGGGCAACTGCGGTCGGGGATGTACGAGGCTTCGAACGTCGATCCGACGCGGGAGCTGATCGAACTGATCCGCGTGCAGCGGGCGTTCGAGATGAACTCGAACACGATCCGTGCGGCGGACGAGTCGCTGCGGGTGGTCTCGCAGCTCAGGCGGTAATGGACGAGGCGGGGTAGGCCAGGCAGGGAGGGCGACCTGATGACGATCCGGCGGTGCATCGCGGCGCTGATGGCGGTCCTGGGCGTCGCCGCGGCATGCGCGGGGCAGACGGTGGTGGAACTGCGCGCGACGGCGCAGGCGCCGGCAGGGGCGGCGGTGCGGCTCATTGACGTGGCGAGGGTGAGCGGGGAGGGCGCGGAAGAACTGGGGGCGGTGGTGGTGATGAGCGCGGAGGAGGCGAGGACGGCGGCGCGGATGGGCCGGCTGGAGGTGGGCGTTGACGACGTCCGTGCCGCGCTGGACCGGGCGGGGGTGAACTGGGGGCGGGTGACGCTCAGCGGCAGTGCGGTGGCGGTGCGGCTGATCGGGGGCGCCGAGGATGGGGGCGCGAAGCGGCCCGCGGCCTCGGCGGCGCGGGAGCAGGAGCCGACGTACGAGACGGTCAGCCTGGACGGCCCCGCGACGGTGCGGACGCACATCGCGGCACGGCTGGCGCACCTGTTCGGCGTGGCGCCGGAGGACCTGCGGCTGCGGTTCCGGGCGGAGGACGCCGCGCTCCTGGAGATGCGGACGGCGGGGCGGCGGGTGGACGTGCAGCCGGCGGCGTCAGCGGCGTCGGCGCGGATTCCGCTGCGCGTGTACGTGTACACGGGGGACCGGATCACGGCGACGGGCGGGGTCACGGTCGAGGTGCTGGTGCGGCGGGAGGTGGTGACGGCGACCGGGCCCGTCGAGCGGGGGCAGGTGATCACGCTGGGGCAGGTGTCGGTGGGGGCGAGGTGGCTGGAGCCGAACGCCAAGACGCCGGCGACGCTGGAGCACCTCATCGCCGGCGGCGGGGCGGTGGCGCGGGCGAGGATCGACGCGGGGGAGGTGGTCACGCTGGACAAGATCGAGCCGCCGCTGGCGGCGCGGCGGGGCGACCTGGTGACGGTGCACTGCCTGAGCGGGAGCGTGACGGTGCGGGTGCGGGCGAGGGCGCTGTCGGACATTCGGGACGGGGAGATCGGGGCGTTCCGGCTGGAGGGGTCGAAGAAGACGTTCCACGCCAGGATGGACGGGAGGGGGCAGGCGGTGATGGTGGTGGACTCGCGCGGCCCGGCGGGCGCGATGGCGATGGAGACAGGACGATGAGGCTTGGCGCTGGTCGGATGGGCGTGGTCGCGGCGGGGGTCATCGGGGCGGCGGCGGGGGGCGCGGCCGGGCAGAGCCTGCTGCAGCGGCCGGCCGATGAGCCGCCGGTGGTGGCCACGCCCCCGGTGACGCCGCGGCCGGTGGTGGAGCCGCTGGAGCCGGGGACGGTGGCGCCCGCGCCGGCGAGGCCCGCCCCGGCGAACCCGGCGCCGTCGCTGCGCGAGTACAGCCTGTTCGCGGTGGTGCCCCCTGCGCCGCGGGTGTTTCAGAAGCAGGACATCATCCAGATCATCATCAATGAGACGAGCATCCAGAAGTTCGAGCAGAAACTGGACCGGAAGAAGGAGTACGACCTGAGCGGGAGCATCGACAAGCTCCCCGACCTTGTGAAGCTCCTGGAGCTGCGGCTGGAGCCCGGGGACCGGAGCCCGCTGGCGGAGGTCGGCGCCGGGGGGGAGAGCGAGTTCAAGGGGGATGGGAGGGTGGAGCGGAAGGACCAGCTCTCGACGCGGGTGAGCGCGAGGATCATCGAGATCAAGCCCAACGGGCTGCTGCTGCTGGAGGCTCGCAAGACGGTGCAATCGGACGACGAGATCACCACGGTGGTGGTGTCGGGGTTGTGCCGGCCGGAGGATGTGACCAAGAGCAACACGGTGCAGTCCACGCAGCTTGCGGACCTGGTGATCCGTGTGGAGAACGAGGGGGAGGCGAGGAATGCGGCGCGGCGAGGGCTGATCCCGCGGGTGCTGGATACGGTGTTCAACTTCTGAGGGATCGGGGGGGAGGTGGAGGGGAGGAAGGGGAACCGGCTCAAGGAACGGCCGGGTTCCAGGCAAGAAGCGTCGAGCGCCCGGCACGAGCGGCGGAGCCATCCACGGGTTCCGGTCGAACGCTCGTTTCGCCCGCCCTGCGCTGGCGACATCCCATCGCGCCCCTGGGGGGCCGAAGAGGGGCCATGCGCACGAGCATTCGTGCGCTGCGGGCACGCGCACGCCCCCGCGAGGAGGGTGGGGCTGGCACGGCAATCGCTGTGGGTGCACGTGCGGGGGCGGGGGCGTTTGCGGGGTGCGCGTGATGCGGTGCTGGATGATGATGGTCGCGGCGGTCTTTGCGCTCTCGGGCGCAGCGTTGGCGCAGGTCGGCGGCGTGTCGGCGGCGGCGTCGATGAGCATCCAGGACATGGTGCGGATCCAGGGGCACGGGAGCACGCCGCTGCGGGGGATCGGGATCGTGGTGGGGCTGCGGGGGACGGGGGACAGCGGCTCCGAGCTCGCGCTGGCGCGGCCGCTGGCGGCGATCTACGAGGCGAACGGGGTGCCGCTGGCGGACCTGCGGGAACTGGCGAAGGGCAAGTCGGCCGCGATCGTGGCGATCTCGGCGGAGGTGCCGGCGAGCGGCGGGCGGGCGGACGACCGGTTCGACGTGTCGGTGTCGGCGCTGCACAGCGCGACGAGCCTGGAGGGGGGGGAACTGTTCATCGCGCCGCTGTCCGGCCCGCTGCCGGGGCAGGGGGTGTACGCGATGGCGGTGGGGCCGATCGTGATCGAGAACCCGGCGGTGCCCACGCGCGGGCGGATCCGGCAGGGGGCGACGCTGATCCGGGACATCACGATGCCGCCGATCACGGACACGCTCACGCTCGTGGTGGACCCGGACCTGCGGGGGTGGACGACGACGCGCACGCTGGCGGGGGAGATCAACGGGGCGGCGATGCGGCTGGACGACGAAGCCCCGGGTGAGCCGATCGCGCGGGCGGTGGACGAGATGACGGTGCGGGTGACGATCCCGGAGGCGGAGCGGCGGGATCCTGCCAACTTCATCGCGAAGGTGATGTCGATGCGGCTGAGCCCGACGCTGCTCGACCTGCCGGCGCAGGTGGTGATCAACGAACGGACGGGGACGATCACGTTCACGGGGGACGTCGAGATCTCTCCGGTGGCGATCGCGCACAAGGACCTGGTGGTGACGACGACGACTCCGCCGCCGGTGCCGACGCCCGCGGACCCCCTCGTGCAGCGGGAGAACTGGGTCGGGCTGCACACGACCGGCCGGGCCAGCGAGCGGGCGAGGCTGAGCGACCTGATCGAGGCGTTCAAGATGCTGGATGTGCCGGTGCAGGACCAGATCCACATCATCACGCAGATCCACAGTTCGGGTCGGCTGCACGGGAAGCTGGTGGTGGAGTAAGAGCACAGGGCCGACGGGCAACGGGCCAAAGTGGGGCGCATGTGATGATGACGCTTGCGGCGACATCGGCCGGGGCGATGGGCGAGAGGATGTGGACGCGGGGGGTGACGTCGCCGCTGGCCGCCCGGCAGAACGACTTCGCCTCCGTGCTGGCGCGGGGGGCGGAAGGGAAGACGGCGGAGGAATCGGCGCGGGCGGCGGCGGAGGAGTTCGTCTCGATCACGCTGGTGCAGCCGCTGCTGGCGGGGTTGCGTGAGAGCAACCGGGCCGCGCCCCCGTTCGCGCCGTCGCTGGGGGAGCGGCAGTTTCAGTCGCTGCTGGATGCGCATGTTGCGCAGCAGGTGGTGAGGGCGGCGCAGTTCCCGCTGGTTGACCGGCTGGCACGGCAGTTGATGAGCGTGGGGACGTGAGCACGGCGGTTCTGAACAAGCCGAAGGGTGGGACGGCGGCCGGGAACGCCGCGGCGACGGCCGCACTGGTGGAGTCGCTGGAGTCGGCCCTCGGCGGGCTGATCGAGGAGCACGAGCGGCTGACGGAGCTGGCCAGGGCGCAGCGGGCCGCGATCGCGGCGGCGGACGCGGCGGCACTGGAGCGCGTGGCGAGGGAGCAGCGTGAGCGGATGCAGGCGATCGCCGTGCTGGACGCCCGGCGGCACGAGGCGGCGGCGCAACTGGCGGCTCGCTACGGGGTGGCTCGCCAGGGGGCGGGGCCGACGGTGACGGCGATCGCCGCGGCGATGCCCGGGTCCGGGGGGGACCGGCTGCGGCTGCTGGCGGATCGGCTGCGGGGCACGCTGCGGACGCTGCAGCGGGAGCACGAGGTGGTCCGGGCCGCGGCCGAAACGGTCTTTGCGCACATCGACGGGCTGATGCAGCAGCTGTCGCGCCGACTGTCCCAGACGGGGACGTACACGCGGCCGGGGGCGAGGGCGCCGGCGGTGAACCTGGCCTCGGCGATCGACCTGACGTCCTGACCACTCCTCCCTTGCGGGTGAGCACACGATGGGCCTGACATCCTCGCTCCAGATCGGACGCTCGGCGCTGACGGCCAGCCAGATCGCGCTGCAGGTGACGGGGAACAACCTGGCCAACGCGGCGACGCCGGGGTACTCGCGGCAGGTGGCGACGCTGGCGCCGATGCGCGACGCCCGGTCCGGGGCGCTGTTCCTGGGGCGCGGGGTGACGGTGCTGGACGTGAACCGGCAGATCGACCTCGCGCTGCAGACTCGGCTGTGGGCGGGGATCTCGCAGCAGGCGGCGAGCCGGACGGACCTGGAACTGCTCTCGTCGGTGGAGACGACGCTCAACGAACTCTCGGGCTCGGACCTGTCGAGCGAGCTGTCGGCGTTCTTCGCGAGTTGGTCGGAGCTGGCGAACTCGCCGGGGGCGACCGGGGCGCGGTCGCTGGTGATCCAGAAAGGGGTCGCGCTGGCGTCGTTCATCCGGCAGATGCGGGCGGACCTGGAGTCCACAAGGTCGCAGATCGACCGGCAACTGGACGCCGGCGTGGCGCGGGCGGACCAGCTGCTGTCGGAGATCGCGGGGCTCAACGCGGCGATCGTGACGGCCGAGGGGGGCGGGAGCGAGGCGAACGGGCTGCGGGACCAGCGCGACGCGCTGATCTCGGAACTGAGCGAACTCCTCGACGTCTCGACGGTGCAGCGCGAGGGAGGGGCGGTGGACGTGCTGGTGGGCTCCACGCCGGTGGTGATCGCCGGGCGCAGCCGCGGGCTGACGCTGGAGCGGCGGGCCGCGGCGGGGGGAACGGCGGTGAGCATCCGTCTGCGGGAGAGCCCGCAGGACGTGTCGGTGACCTCGGGGCGCATCGGCTCGCTGCTGGGGCAGCGCACGACGCTGGTGGACAGCACGATCGAGCGGCTGGACGCGGTGGCGAGCCAGCTGATCTTCCAGGTCAACCGGCTCCACAGCACGGGATACTCGTCCACGCCGCTGACGTCGTTGACGGGGACGCGGGCGGTGCCCGGCGCGGACACGGTGCGGGCGCTCAACGACCCCGCGAACGAGACGTTCGCGGGGCTGCCGTTCCAGGCGGTCAACGGGGGGTTCCTGGTGACGGTGACGGACCAGGCGACGGGGGCGGCGCAGACGGTCCGGATCGAGGTGGACCTGGACGGGCTCGACGACAACGGGAACCCGGGGTACGGGGACGACTCGTCGGTGCAGTCGATCGCGGCCGCGCTCAACGCGGTGCCGAACCTGACGGCGACGGTCAACGCCAACGGGACGATCTCGATCAGCGCGGCTCCCGGGTACAGCTTCGGGTTCTCGGAGGACTCCTCGGGCGTTCTGGCGCTGTTGGGGATCAACACGTTCTTCACCGGGGCGACGGGGAAGGACATCGACGTGCGGCCGGACCTGCAGGCGACGCCGTCGCTGCTGAGCGCGGGGCGGATCGTGGGGGGCGAGGCGGTGGACAACGGGGCCGCGCTGGCGATCGCGGGATTGGGGGACCTGGGGATTGCGGCCCTGGGCGGGGCGTCGATCCGGGAGTCGTGGCTGGAGGCGACGCAGTCGATCGGGATCCGTGCCGCGGCGGCGAAGACCCGCGCCGAGGCGGCGGACCTGGTGCGAGAGAACCTCGAGGCGCAGCGGGCGTCGGTGTCGGGGGTGAACATCGACGAGGAGGCGATCAACATGCTCAACTCGCAGCGGCAGTACCAGGGGGCGGCGAGGTTCATCACGGTGATCGACGAGCTGACGCAGACGTTGCTGTCGCTGATCTGAAGAAGGCACAAAGGCACCGAGGGAGAAAGGGGCAGCGTGAAGAGGCGTAGGGCGGCAATCCGCGACTTCATCGGCGCTCCGGCGCCTTGTGCCTCTGCGCCTCTGGGCCTCTGCGCCTTCCTCCTGCTCCCCCACTGACCATGTCATCGATCCCCTCCAACATCTCGCGCGTCACCACGCTGATGTCGTCGCGGCTGTTCCTGACGAACCTGACGCGGACGAACCTGGCGCTGCTGGGCCTGCAGACGGAGATGGCGACCGGGCGGTCGGTGAACCGCGTGTCGGACGATCCGGTGCGGGCGTCGGCGATCGCGGTGCTGGAGGGGCGGCTGGAGCAGGGGCAGCAGCGTCTGCGGAACCTGTCGGCGGCGGAGACGTCGCTGAACCTGATCGACGCCGCGATCGGGGAGGCGTCGGACCTGGTGCTGCAGGCCAAGTCGATCGCGTCGAGCCAGATCGGGGCGGCGTCGGATGCGCAGACGCGGCGGCAGGAGGCGGTGGTCATCGACTCGCTGATCCGGCAGCTGTACGACCTGACCAATCGCGAGCACAACGGGCTGTACCTCTTCGGGGGCTCGACGCCGACGCGCCGGCCGGTGAGCGAGCTCGCCGGCGGGTACCGGTACACAGGACGCGGGAGCGGCCTCCTGACGGACCTCGGCGCGGCGGGGGACATCCCGGTGACGCTGGGGGCGGGGCACGCGCTGGGCGAGGTGTCGGCGCGGCTGCGGTCCACGGTGGACCTGAACCCGGCGCTGACGCCGCAGACGAGGCTGGCGGACCTGCGCGGGGCGCGGGGGCTGGGCGTGGCGCCGTCGGTGGTGGAGTTCTCGTTCGACGGCGGGCCGACGGCGGCGGTGGACCTCTCCGGGGCGGACACGGTGCAGGATGTGATGAACCTGCTGGAGAGCGCCATCCGCGCGTACGAGGCGGAGCACAACGTGGCGGTGCTGGGGCCGGCGGGGGTGTACATCGCCGGGGGCTCGATCGGGTTCGACCTGCCGGTGGGCGGGGGGACGCTGACGTTCACCGATGTGGGTTCGGGGTCGGGCGCGCGCGACCTGGGGCTGACGGAGCCGCTCACAGGGATCAACCCGGTGTCGGCGGACCTGGACCCGCGCGTGACGATGCTGACGGAACTGTCGTCGATCGCGTCGTTGACGCTGCCCCTGGGCGAGGTGCGGTTCCGTTTCTCGACCGCGTCAGGGTCCACGGTGCGGCAGGTGGACCTGTCGTCGGCGCGGACGATCGGGGACGTGATCAACCTGATCGAGTCGGGGGCGCCGGGGGTGCGTGCGCGGGTGAACGACGCGGGGACGGGGATCGACGTGATGAACGAGGTGGCGGGGCCGACGCTGTCGATCGAGGAGGTCCCCGGGAACAACGCGACGGCGGGACGGCTGGGGATCCGGTCGTACAGCCTGCAGACGCGGATCGCGGACTTCAACGGGGGGCGCGGGGTGCGGATCGTGGACGGGGCGACGGACCCGCAGACGGGGCTGCCGGACCCGGAGCGGAACGTGGACTTCACGGTGACGCTGGGGGACGGGTCGAGCTTCACCGTGGACCTGCGGCCGCAGGACCTGGCCACGGTGCAGGCGGTGATCGACCGGATCAACGAGGAGGCGGCCGCGGCGGAGGCGGAGGGGATCATCCCGCCGGGGTCGTTCCAGGCGGGGCTGTCGGCGGAGGCGAACGGGATCGCGTTCTACGACCTGCTGGGGCTGGGGCCGATCACGGTCGCGAAGGCGAACAACTCGGCGGCGGCGGCGGACCTCGGGCTGCTGGACGGGTCGTACGACGCGGGGAGCGCAACGTTTACCGCGCAAGATCGGGCGGGGATCCGCGTCGAGAGCGTGTTTACCGCGCTGATGGACCTTCGCGACGCGCTCCTGGCCAACGACAGCGATGGCATCACCCTTGCTGGAGAGGCGCTTGAGGTCCACGTGGACCGCCTCGCGTCCGCCCGGGCCCTCGTCGGGGTCCACGCCAACCGGGTGGTGCGTGCGACGGAGCGTCAGGAGGACCTGTCGTTGCTGGACGAGAAGATCAGGAGCGAGCTGCGGGACCTGGACTACACGGAGGCGGCGATCCGCCTGAGCATGCTGATGACGCAGCTCCAGGCGGGGATGGCGGCGACCGCGCAGACGCAGTCGAGATCACTGCTGGACTTCCTCGGCTAGGGGCCGGGGGTCCGGATCGAAAGGGAGCGCCGCCGGCTCGGCCCCGGCGGTCGCGAGGGACAGGACGTCACCCGGCGGAGCGCCGGTCTGTCAGGATGAAAGGCCGAAAGTGCGGAGCGCACCGATGCAAGTGCGGACGACCCGGTTCGGGACGATCGAGATCGCGGAGGACCGCGTGATCACCTTCCCCAAGGGGCTGCTCGGCTTCGCCGAGTACAAGCGGTACTGCCTCCTGGAGCCCGCGGACGACGCGTGCTTCTTCTGGCTCCAGTCGCTGGACGACCCGTCGCTCGCGTTCGTGGTGACGGACCCGAGCTTCTTCGTCAGCGACTACTCGGTCCCGATCCGGGAGGACCAGATGGCGGAGCTGAAGCTGCCCCGGCTGGAGGACGCGCAGGTCTTCGTGATCGTGAACAAGATCGACCAGTCGCTGACCGGGAACCTGCAGGGGCCGCTGGTGATCAACACGGTGACGCGGTCGGCGGAGCAGTTCGTGCTGGCCGAGAAGCGCTGGACGACGCGGCATCCGCTGGTGAACCTGGCGGAGACCTCCCGGCGCGCGGCGGTCTCCGCGTAGGGCGTCCCCCGGGATCGAGATGGCCAGGCCACGTCGGATCCCGGCACTCGCTTCCCCGGCACGGCGCACGACGCCGGGCCGGGCGTGTCCTCCCGCGCCCGAGCCACGGATGGCGACGGGCTCCACCCAAACACCCCCTCCCCCCTCAGGCCCGCGGCGAGCACGCCGGGCCGGGCCGAGGAAGGAGCCGATCGATGCTGGTTCTTTCCAGACAGCGCGACGAGACGATCATGATCGGCGACGAGATCGAGATCACCGTCGTCGATATCCGGGGCGACAAGGTCCGGCTCGGGATCACCGCCCCGACCCGGATCGCCGTGCACCGCAAGGAGGTGTACGACGCCATCAAAGCGGAAAACCTGCGGGCGGCGCAGATCAACGCCCCGGAGATGGACCTGCTGCGGCGGACCATCAGCCCCGGGCCGGCGCGGTCGCGTCCGTTCCCCCGCCCGGCGACGCTGGCGTCGCTGGCGAGCCCCAAGCCGCGGCCGCCCGCGGCGGGGGGAGACGCGCGGACGGCGTCGTAGCCGCCCGCCGGGGGGCGGGGGCGCCGCGCGGACGGGCCGCGTCGGCGGATTCAGCACCACCGGCCGCGAAACGGCCGCCGAACCGGCAGGCAGAATCGCGGCGCCCGAAGGAACCCGGGCGCCGCCCACCCGCACCCTTAGCCTCAATCACGGAGGATTGCCATGGCTAGGATCAACTCGAACGTCCCCAGCCTGATCGCGCGGGCGAACCTGAGCCGCGCCAACGACGACCTCGCGGTTCGCCTGCAGCGGCTCTCGACGGGCCTGCAGATCAACCGCGGCGCGGACAACCCCGCGGGGCTCATCATCTCCGAGCGGATCCGCGCCGAGATCGCGGGGCTGAACCAGGCGATCAGCAACTCCGACCGGGCGTCGTCCGTGATCGCGACGGCGGAGGGAGCGCTGGCCGAGGTCTCCGACCTGCTCAACTCGATCAAGGCGCTGGTCGTCGAGGCCGCCAACACCGGGGCCGTCTCCCCGGAGGAGCGGGAGGCGAACCAGCTCCAGATCGATTCGGCGATCGAGTCGATCACGCGGATCAGCAACGCCGCGTCGTTCGGCGGGCTCAAGCTCCTCAACGGCTCGCTGGACTACGTGCTCTCCGGGCTGAGCGCCACGGCGATCTCCAAGGCGCAGGTGCACGGGGCGAACTTCGCGGGGCAGGAGAACATCCAGGTGAACGTGCAGGTGCTCGCCTCGGCGCAGACGGCGAGCCTGTACCTCCGCGGGGACTACGGGGACCCGAACCGGACCGACGGGACGCTGGTGTCGGCGACGACGCTGGAGATCGCCGGGCCGCTGGGCGTGCAGGTGATCAGCTTCCCGTCGGGGACGCCGCTGAACCTGGTCCGCGACTCGGTGAACAGCTTCGCGCAGGCGACGGGCATCGTCGCGGAGCTGATCAACAACAACCCGCTCTCGGGGCTGCGGTTCAGCTCGCAGGACTACGGGAGCGAGGCGTTCGTGTCGGTGCGGCGCATCGGGGCGCCGGCGACGGGGGACTACTTCAAGACCTACGAGATCGTGGACAACGCGCCGGTGCCGGACAACTTCTCCTTCTCCACCTTCCCGCCGGGGAGCCTGAGCGCATCCAACCGCGACGAGGGGCGGGACGTGACGGCGATCGTCAACGGGACGCTGGGCTCGGGGCGCGGGCTGAGGCTCTCGATCCAGAACAGCACGTCGCTCTCGCTGGAGCTGACACTGCACCCGGAGTTCGCGACGAAGAACAACTCGATCTCGACGTTCTACATCACCGGCGGCGGCGCGCTGTACCAGCTCGGAGGGGAGATCAACACCTCGCAGCAGCTCAACATCGGCATCCCCTCGGTGGCGGCCAGCCGGCTCGGCGGGACGCTGATCGACGGGGAGCTCCGGTTCCTCTCCGAACTGAAGTCCGGCGGGGCGATGGACCTGGCGTCCAAGCGCTTCGACGCCGCCAGCCGGATCCTTGAGACCGCGATCGACGAGGTCTCGATCATCCGCGGGCGGCTGGGGGCGCTGGAGCGGAACACCCTGCAGACCAACGTCCGGTCGCTGCAGGCGGCGATCGAGAACCTGACGGCGTCGGAGTCGGCCATCCGCGACGCGGACTTCGCGGCGGAGACCAGCGCGCTGACCCGCGCCCAGATCCTGACCTCGGCGGGCACGTCGGTGCTCGCGATGGCGAACCAGCAGTCGCAGCAGGTGCTCTCGCTGCTGCGGTAGCCCCGCCACCACCCGGCCCGCACCCGAACGGGCGGGCCCGACATATCCCTCTGAGTCCTCCAGGCACCCCCGGCTCCCCCCGGAGCCGGGGGTGCCGCGCATTCGGCCCGAAAAAAGTGCAACGACCGGGCGGGGGTGACCTCAACTCACCCCCTTGGTCCTCCGATGCCCATGGGTGCTCCGCGCCGCCTTCGCGGCAGGGGCCGGCCCCGGGTCCGGTACGGATACCGGGCGGGCGGACAGCCGCCGGGGCCAATCGGGCCGTTGGGCACGGCCGAATCGCCCGAGATGACCGGGCGGGCGTCCGCGAGCCGGGCGTCGCATCACGTTCACGGAGGACTCCATGACCCGTATCAACACGAACGTCCAGTCCCTCATCGCGCAGCGCGTGCTGACGCAGAACAACCAGACGCTGAGCCAGTCGCTCGAGCGTCTGAGCACGGGCCTGCGGATCAGCCGGGGCAAGGACGACCCGGCGGGCCTGATCGCGTCGGAGAACCTGCGGGCGGAGAAGGCGGCGCTGGGGGCGGCGATCTCCAACGCCGAGCGCGCCGACCAGGTGATGAACATCGCCGAGGGCGGCCTGCAGGAGATCTCGGCGCTGCTGACCGAGCTGCAGGGCCTCGTGACCGCGTCGGCGAACAAGGCCGGCGTCTCGCAGGCGGAGAAGGAAGCGAACCAGCTGCAGATCGACTCGATCCTGCAGACGATCGACCGGATCTCGTCGGCGACGAGCTTCCAGGGCGTCAAGCTGCTCAACGGCAACTTCGACTACCAGACGACCGCGGTCTCGGCGGGCATCGTGGACTTCAAGGTCAACGCCGCGAAGCTCCAGCCCGGGAAGAACCTGGCCGTGACGGCGGTGGTGACCACCTCGGCCCAGAAGGCCGGTCTGTACCTCTCCACCGGCGCCACGCTCGACCTCAACGGCAGCGGCGAGTCCTTCACGATCGAGATCACGGGCGCGCTGGGCTCGCGCCAGCTCCAGTTCGCCTCCGGCACCACCACCGCGGAGATCGCCAACTTCATCAACACCTTCACCGACGTGACGGGCGTGAAGGCGTCGGTCCGCAACTCCGGTACGACCCAGGGCATCAACCTCGAGTCCACCGAGTTCGGCTCCGACGCGTTCGTGTCGGTGAAGGTGATCAACGACGCCGACATCCAGGGCGCCGGCGTCGGCATCTACGACCGCCAGGCGACGGCCTTCGACGACATCAACACGACGCTGGCGGCCGCCTTCACGTCCACCGCGGCGACCAACGGCTACCGCGACAAGGGCCAGGACCTCGTCGCGACCATCAACGGCATCGCCGCGACGGCCAAGGGCAAGACGGCCCGGATCAACACGGACTTCCTCAACGTCTCCGTGACGCTCTCGGACGCCCAGGCGACGTCGCGCGGCACGAAGAACATCTTCACCATCACCGGCGGCGGGGCCGACTTCCAGCTCGCCGGCGACGTGAACATCGGCTCCAAGGTCGCCATCGGCATCGGCGACATGGCCGCCCGCAAGCTCGGCACGACCGACGTCAACGGCACGCTGCGGTTCCTCTCCGACCTGGCCTCGGGCAAGAGCCTGAACGTGGTGGACGGGGACATCACCAACGCCCAGAAGGTCATCAGCCAGGCGATCAACCAGATCGCGTCGACCCGCGGGCGGCTGGGCGCGTTCCAGAAGAACACCGTCGGCGCCACGATCCGCTCGCTGAGCGTCTCGATGGAGAACACCACCGCGGCCGAGTCGGTCATCCGCGACGCCGACTTCGCCCAGGAGACCGCGTCGCTCACCCGGGCCCAGATCCTCGCCCAGGCGTCGACCAACATCCTCGCGATGGCGAACAGCCAGCCGCAGTCGGCCCTGTCGCTCCTGCGGTGAGCCGCGGCTGACGCGAGCCTGACCTGATCCCCACGCCCCGGCGGAGTCCCGCCGGGGCGTTTTCTCTTTTGACCCCGCGGGAGGGGGGGCTCCGATGATTCGGATGTGCCACCCCGCGCCGATCCGCACGCGTCGATCTCCCCATCCCCCCCACTGCCGCCGGCGCTGGAGCGGCTGCGGGCGGGGTTCTATGCGTACGTCCGGGTGGAGTGCGGGCTGGCGGCCAACACGCTCGAGGCGTACGACCGCGACGTCCGCGAGCTGCTGGCGTTCCTTGCCGACCGCGGCCGGACGGGGATGGAGCAGGTCGCGCCGCGCGACCTGGCCGACCACCTCGCCGGGCTGAAGACCCGACGCGGCCTCTCGGCGGCGACGATCACCCGGCGCCTGGCCACCACGCGAGTCTTCTGCCGGTGGCTGCTCTCCACCGGCGCCGTCAAGGAGAACCCGGCGGACTTCCTGGAGCGGCCGACGCGGTGGCGGCGGCTGCCGGATGTGCTCTCGCCGCGGCAGATGAAACTGCTGCTGGAGGCGCCCAAGCCCCCGCCCCCCACCCCTCCCGAATCGGCGCCGTCGGCGGCCGTGCGGCCATCGAAGCGCCGGCCCGACCCGGCCGCGGCGGTGCTCTACCTCCGGGACCGGGCGATGCTGGAGCTGATGTACGCCTCGGGGCTGCGGGCCTCCGAAGTCGCGTCGCTGTCGGTGCGCGACTACCACGAGGCGATGGGGACGGTGCTGGTCACGGGCAAGGGGGACAAGCAGCGCATCGTGCCGGTAGGAGCGCCCGCCCGGGAGGCGATCGCCTCATACCTGAAGCGGTGCCGGCCGCTGCTGGTGCGCGGGGACGGGCGGGACCGCGGGAGGCTGCTGCTGTCACGGACAGGACGGCCGCTGGAGCGGGTGGCGGTGTGGCAACTGGTGAAGAAGCACGCGGCCGCGGCCGGGCTCCGCGATGTTCACCCGCACACGCTCCGGCACTCGTTCGCGACGCACCTGCTCGCCGGCGGGGCGGACCTGCGGATCGTGCAGGAACTGCTCGGGCACGCGGACATCTCGACGACGCAGGTGTACACGCACGTGGACTCGTCGCGGCTGAAACAGGTGCACAAGACGTTCCATCCTCGCCCGTAGAGGCTGGATCGGCGTCGGTCCGATCCTGGGCGAAGGTCCGAAGCGTCTCGCGGAGACGACGGGCCCGACCGGGCGCACGAAGCGCGGCGGCATCCGTGCCCGCGTCCGAGCACCGCGCGCAAACCTCGTCTCTCCATGGGTGGTCGGCGCCACCGCGTTCATCACTAGCATCCGGCGGAAGCCGCAGCGATCGCGGCGGACGATCCCTCTTGCGAAAGGATGACCGATGGCAGGCCAGCAGAACCAGGGCGGGCGGGAACAGGGCATGCGCGGCGAGCAGCAGCAGAAGAACAAGAACATGGGCCAGGAGATGCCCGGGCGCGAGAGCGGAGAGGAGATGCAGGCGCGGCAGCGCCAGGAGGAGCAGCAGCGCCGCCAGCAGCAGCAGAATCAGCAACGCAGCCAGCAGGGCGGGCAGGCGGGCGGGATGGGCGGCCAGCCGTAGCGGCCGCGGCGGCGCGGAATGGGGCCGGCGACGATCGTCTCCTGAGGGGCGTGCCGCCGGCCCCACAGCGCCGGCGAGATGACATTCCTTTCACCGGGATCCCGCTCGGATCCGTGGAATCCGCCGAGATGATCGCGCCCTTTACTTGCCCTGGTCGCTCCGTGAGGCTCTAGCATCGCTCACCGCCGGAACCGTTCCGACGCACGATCGGCACACATCTGATCTGAGAGGATGCGACCATGGCTCAGCAGCAGAATCAGGGCGGCGCCCGCGGCGAGGACGACCGGGGCATGGCTCAGCAGCAACGGAAGCAGGACGAGTCCGCCCAGATGCCGGGCCGGGAGCAGGAGGACCGTCAGGAGCCGATGGGCGACCTGGGCATCGGGCGCGACATCGGCCGCGAGGACGAAGTGAGCGAAGGGGGCGGCTCCATCGGCACGCCGGGAACCGCCGGGACCGTGGACGAGCGCGACCTGAGCGACGCCGAGATCCGCGGGAGACGCGGCGAGGAGATCGAATCCGAAGCCGAACTCGGCCTGAGCGAGGAAGAGGATGTGCTCGGCGAGGCCGGCCTGACCGACGAACTCGGCACCGAGGAGGACGACGACCTGGGCACCCCGCTGTAGGGCGCCGCACCGCAGGGGATCGAGGGGTGCGGGGGGACGCAAGGGGGAGCGTGGGGAGGGGGTGCACGGGGAGCGGTGGGGGCCGGCCGCCGCGGACCCGACTCCGCGGCGGCCGGCGCTGCCCGGGATGCTCCCGCATACCCAGGAGAGCCGGACATGGCCGGAAGGCACGAGCCGAACACGGAGGGGCCGGACATCCGCGGGAACGTGGGACGGGGCCGCGATTCCGACCCGCCCGGGGCGCACGCCGAGTCGTACATCATGGACATGGAGTACCCGGCGCGCAAGGGAGACCTCGTTGAACGGGCGAGGCGGGAGGGCGCGGCGGAGGACATCCGCGAGTTCCTCGACCGCCTTCCCGACCAGGAGTTCCACAGCCCGGAGGAGGTCTACCGGGCTATCGGCGGCATGGCGGGCGCAAGGGAGGAGGACGACGGGGCGTAGACAAGCGACCGTCGTACGAATGCCCCGCATTGACTTGATACGCCCGCGGTCAGAGTCTTCGTGCGTCTCTGCCGTACTAGTGGCACCGCTTCCGGGTCACCCCTCGGTCCTCAGGAACCGTATCTCCAATGGTATGCGTTCCGCTACCACCATAGCCCCAGGACAACGTTCGGCGAGCAGACACGAGATCTTCTGATTTGCTTATAACTGGCGTCGGCACCATCGAAGGCCCCCCTCCATCACCGCGGGCCAGCACGGTCAACCCCAGTATGCGATGCACTGATCTGCGACTCTCTGATCTATTGCGCGCAGAATCTGCAGATCTGCAGCCTGACGCAATGGAACATTTCAATGCGATCCTCAAGACCGGTCTGATCGACTGGACCCGCCCGAGAGGATCCCCCCCCGCCCCCCTGCACGGCGATCGCGGCATGACCTGACCGATCGGCCTCAGAGCAGCGCTGCGGACGGCGCCAAACGACATATAGCACTCACTCGACGACAATGAAGACCTCTTTACACTGAACGGTATTGCCGACTCCGGACACCACACTATCAAAACTAGACACAGACTGGGCACGGCCATCTCCGACGCCCAGCCCACCCTCTTTTGGGGAGGCAAGAAGGAGGCGCCTCGTCTATCTAACCCATAGCACCGACCCGGAAGTGTCTCAGTACTATTTCGCCGCACCCGGCCAACGCACGATGTTGTGTCCACCACCACTCTTTGATCTATCATCACATTTCTGAATGCTCAGCGTTGACACGATCACCTCGATCACTTAAGTTGGCTGCCCCCCAAGGAGCCAGTCATGCGCATACCGATCGCCCGTGTCACTGTCTTACTAGCGGCAGCCGGACTCGCGAGATTCTCATTTGCAGATGTCCCCCCAAAGGGACAGACACCGAGCCCGCCACCGAATGCGGCAACGCAATCTGAACTTCGACTCTGGGCGCAGATGTACTGGTCCTGGCTTGAAACAGGCCAGGTTCCAGACTGGGCTGCGGATTTCGATTTTACACACCCCGAGCAGATCGGCGCCGACTTCCCATTCTTTGCCGACGCGTACGATCTCTTTGAAGAAATCTACAGGCATCGCCTCAATCTGGACTACCGGACGCCAACATACTACCCAATCGAACAGCTCATTCTAGATGACGCAGAGGTCTTCGAAGCCTTCAAGCAGTACACTACCGCAGGCAAACTCACAACATCCGTTTCAACTGACGCCGTCGCCCTGCACACCCACTTGCTGCTTATCGCAGAAGCTATCAACGGATCACCCGATACCGAGGTGACGTACTTTGTGGTCGACAATGGTGTTCTGGTGTCTGACCTCCTCATCAGAACGGCACCATCCGTCAATCCAGGCAAACTCCTCCCGGATCAGCCGTCCCCAGCGCCGGAACCTGGGCATGAGATCCCGAAGCGAGTTCGAGACGGTATTCGGGACTCCAATATTCCCGCCAAGTGGAGAGAACTCCGAGAGGAAGACGTTCTTCGTCGCTGGCGATGGAGCCCGGGCGCCCCGGCATTGACTGCGACGATTTCGCGGACATGATGGCGGCTTGGCTCAAGCGATACATTGGCGGAGACGTCGAGGTCAAGCTCCTGGGTATGTGGTACTACAACAGCGAAGGGAAGTATGTCGGCCACATGATGACCATTGTCATCTTGGATGGCTACTACTACATCATCGACCCACGGACCGGACGGGTCATTGGTCCTTTCAGTATCGGTACGCCGTATGATCCCAGGCCGATCCTGGAGCCTGCCTACGACTTTGACCCGAATCGACCGGTGAAGGTGAAACCACAAGAACCCAACGAGCGAAGGTTCCCTGAACCGGCGCCTTGGCATGAAGACGAGCACCACCGGCAGCGAGTACCCGAGATTCTAGAAAACCCCGCGGAGGACTACATTCTCAGTGGCGTCGCTGGAAGTTAGCCATCTCGGATTTCTGGGTGATACATCTCGCGTTCGGCGGGAGTGAACTGTGACAACCGGACCAGTCCGTCGAACCTCAATCGGTCTACCCATAGCCGCGGCGTTCGCAGCGGGTTGCCTCGGATGGTGCGGGGTAAGCATCGGCAGCGAGCCAAGTGCATGGGCCGAAGGGCCGCCGGATCCGGCGGGGCAGCACGACAAACCAAGGCCCGCCGCCACCATGAGCATCGAACCGGGGCTGGGCCCGGCGGATCGTTGCAGACCGCTCGGCCCGACGGCCGCGGCGCTGGTGCAGCGATTGGAGGCTCTCGGGTACCGGCTCGACCTCGGCGCCTACCCCGGGCTCCCCGAGTCCCTGCTGGTGGATGACCTGAACTACCTCCTCGCCGCGGCCGAACTGGTCGGGGGACGACAGCAGGTCGAACGGTCGGAGCACGCGCTCCTGAGCAACTTCGCGGCCGATCTTCCGCTGGGGTTCAGGCGGGCCAAGGCCCCGGGGAATGAGCGGGTCGATGAGTGGGAACCCAACGACCCGGAGTATCCCTTCGAGGTCGTGAGCGCCCGGCTGCCCGCTCGGCCGCTGCCCCTCAAACTCCTGCCGGCGCCGGAGCGAGTGCGAGAAGTCCTCGCCGGCGCGAGCACGCCGGACGGGCCGCTGCTGGAACTGAGCATTGAGCGGCTCGTCGAGCTCGGGTTCCGGCTTGGGTACGCGACGTATTTCGTTGCGGCTCCCGACGTCACGGAGCCGCGATTTGTTCCTCCGCTGCCGGCCGACACGGATCGGGTGCCACCCCCCGGCGGGCACTGGGCGGGGCCGTTGCTGGGCCGTTATGTTCGCGCCGGGGAGGACTATCCGCGACTCTACCACACGCCCCCCAAGCACGCCGATGCGCTCCGAACGGGGCGCTTCGCCGGGACGACCCCGCTGGGGCGGGTCCGCACGATCGGGCTCACACCCGACATCTACCTGCGCGAGATCGAACGGGAGGGGCACGCCCCGGAGCGATCGCTGGTGTACTCGATCGCCGACGCGGCCGGAGGGAGGCGGACGCTCCAGCAGGTGCGGCAGCGCGGCCCCGGGGTCTCCTTCTTCCAGAACGCCCTTGATTCGCCCGAGCACGATCCGCGGCTGGGGGTTCACAGCCTGCTCATCGTGCCGCGGCCGCTGCCTGTGCCATACCGATCATCAAAGGACTGGACGATCGACGACCCCGTGCACCCGCAGGAGCGGATCGTGCTGGACGAGTTCTTCTCCCGCCAGGATCCGCCGATCGCGGTGCTCCGGAAATCCGGGACCTGGGAGCCCTTCAAGGAGGACTACATCCTCGACCGTCGCCTGTCGTTCGACGGGCCGGATGCGGACACAGCGAGGCTCGTGTGCGTGTTCACCAGCATCGAGCCGGAGGCGTTGCTCCGGGTGGTGGGAGCGCTCCACGGCCGCGAGGTGGATGATGTGCTCGCCGATCCGGAGGCCATGAGGCGGCTGGAAGACCTGAGGCCGACGCCGCGGCAGTAGGCCGGCCCCGTCCGACGCAGCCGCGAGGGACTTGCGGCCGGTGCTCGGCTATATTCCGCCGTGTCGCAACTGACCCGGACTCTTAGCGAACGCATCGCCGACGCGATGCTGGCGGACCAGCCCCGCCTGCGCGGGCGGCTGCGTGCGCTGACGATGCGCGGCGACGGCCGTGATGGACGCCCGGGGCGGGGCCCCGGACGAAACGGCCACGGGCCGGGGGATCCAGCCGAGCGGGACCTCGAACGCCTGGCGCAGGACATCGAGCGCTCGGTCGCCCGGCGCAGGCGCCGGGAATCATCGCGCCCGCAGCCGAGATTCGCCCTCGACCTGCCCGTGCTCGCCAAGCGGGAGGAGATCGCCAGCGCGATCCGCGAGCACCAGGTCGTGGTGGTCTGCGGCGAGACGGGGTCCGGGAAGACGACGCAACTGCCGCAGATCTGCCTCGACCTGGGGCGGGGCGTCGCGGGGATGATCGGCCACACCCAGCCTCGCCGGATCGCGGCCCGGACGGTGGCGGCGCGGATCTCGGAGGAGCTCGGCCGGCCGCTGGGCTCGACCGTCGGGTACAAGGTGCGCTTCGGCGACCAGACCGGCCCGGACACGATGATCAAGGTGATGACCGACGGCATCCTGCTCGCCGAGACGCAGACCGATCGGAACCTGTGGCAGTACGACACGCTGATCATCGACGAGGCGCACGAGCGGTCGCTCAACATCGACTTCCTGCTCGGGTACCTCAAGCACCTGCTGCCGCGCCGGCCGGACCTGAAGGTGATCGTCACCTCGGCGACGATCGACCCGCAGCGGTTCGCGAAGCACTTTGCGCGGGGCGGCGTGGATGCGCCGATCGTGGAGGTCTCCGGCCGGACGTACCCGGTGGAGGTGCGCTACCGCCCGATCGTCGACCACGACCCCGACGACGAGGAGCGGAACCAGGAACTGGCGATCCTGGACGCGGTGGACGAACTGGCGCGCGAGGGCGGGAATGGAGACATCCTCGTGTTCCTCAGCGGCGAGCGGGAGATCAGGAACGCCGCGGAGGCGCTGCGCAAGCACCACCCCGAGGGGACGCAGATCCTGCCGCTGTACGCGCGCCTCAGCCCGGCCGAGCAGATGCGTGCCTTCCAGCCGCACCCCGGGCGGCGGATCGTGCTGGCGACCAACGTCGCGGAGACCTCGCTGACGGTGCCGGGGATCCGCTACGTGGTGGACACGGGCAAGGCGAGGATCAGCCGGTACTCCGCGAGGACGAAGGTGCAGCGGCTGCCGATCGAGCCGATCTCGCAGGCCTCGGCGGACCAGCGCAAGGGGCGGTGCGGCCGCGTCGCGGAGGGGATCTGCATCCGGCTGTACTCCGAGGAGGACTTCAACCAGCGCCCCCGGTTCACCGAGCCGGAGATCCTGCGGACCAACCTCGCCAGCGTCATCCTGCAGATGAAGGCGCTGCGGCTGGGGGCGATCGAGGAGTTCCCCTTCATCGAGCCCCCGGACGGGCGGATGATCCGCGACGGGTACGAGACGCTGCAGGAGCTCGGGGCGATCGACGCGGAGGGGAACCTCACGGAGATCGGCCGCCGGCTGGCGAAACTGCCGATCGACCCGCGGGTCGGCCGGATGCTCCTCGCTGGGGCGGAGGAGGGGGTGCTCGAGGAGGTGCTGGTGATCGCCTCGGCGCTCTCCGTGCAGGACCCGCGCGACCGGCCGATGGACAAGCAGGAGCAGGCCGATCAGGCGCACGCGCGGTTCAAGAGCGAGTCGTCCGACTTCCTGACGCTGCTGAACCTGTGGCGGGCGTACCAGGACGAGTCGCGCCGGCTGTCGCGCAACAAGCTCCGCTCCTGGTGCCACGATCACTTCCTCTCGTTCAACCGCATGCGGGAGTGGGAGGAGGTGCACCACCAGCTCCGCGAGATGGTCGGCGAGATGGGCCTGCGTCAGGCGAACCGGCCGGCGGAGGCGGCGGACGCGGTGCACCGGGCCCTGCTCTCGGGGCTCCTCTCCAACGTGGCGCAGAAGGGGGAGGGGTACGAGTACCAGGGCGCCCGGGGCACGAAGGTCAGCATCTTCCCCGCTTCCGCGCTGTTCAAGAAGAGCCCCAAGTGGATCGCCGCCGCGGAGATCGTCCAGACGACCAGGCTCTACGCCCGCACCGTCGCCAAGGTCGAGCCGGAGTGGATCGAACGGCTCGCGCAGCACGTGGTCAAGCGCTCGTACTCCGACATCCACTGGCAGGAGGAGACGGGGCAGGTCTGCGCCTTCGAACGGGTGACGCTCTACGGGCTGGTGCTGGCGCCGCGCCGGCGGGTGCACTACGGGCCGATCGACCCTCGGGCCGCCCGCGAGGTCTTCATCCACCGCGCCCTCGTCGAGGGGGACTACCGGAGCAAGGGGGCGTTCCAGGAGCACAACCGCAAGGTCATCGAGGAGGTCAAGCGCCTGGAGGCCAAGGCCCGCCGGAGCGACCTGCTCGCCGACGCCAAGGCGATGTACGCCTTCTACGACGCCCGCATCCCGGAGCACGTCTACAGCGCCGGGATCTTCGAGAAGTGGCGTCGGGAGGCGGAGCGGGAGAACCCGCGCCTGCTGTACATGACGCCGCGGGACGTGATGGTCAAGGAAGTCGGGGACCTCTCCCCCGAGCTCTACCCGGACCACGTCCCCGTCGGCGGCTCGCGCCTGCAGCTCGACTACAAGCTCGATCCCGGCGAGGCCGACGACGGCGTGACGCTCAACGTCCCGCTGGAGGCCCTGGCGCAGATCGACCCGGTGCGCTGCGAATGGGTCGTCCCGGGGCTGGTCCGGGAGAAGGTGCACGTGCTCCTCAAGACGCTCCCGAAGCAGTACCGCACGAGGCTCGATCCGCTGGCGCAGACCGCCGAGCAGGTCGCCGCAGCGATGCCGTACGGCCGGGGCCCGTTCCTCGATGCCCTCGGCGAGGCGGTGCTGAAGGTTCGCGGCGTGGAGGTGCCGCGCAGCGCGTGGCAGGTCCGCGCCCTGCCGCCGCACCTCAGCCTGAACATCCGCGTCCTGGACGACCACGGCAAGGAGATCGCCCAGGGGCGCGACGCCGCGGAACTCCAGCAGCGGCTCGCCGGGCGGATGCGCCGGGCCCTCGCCGGCATGGCCAGGAGCGAGTTCGGGCGCGAGGGGATCAGGGAGTGGAACTTCGGCGACCTGCCGGAGACGTACGAGGTGGTGAAGAACGGGGCGAAGGTCGTCTGCTACCCCGCGCTGGTGGACCGCGGGTCGGACGTGCAGCTGACGCTGCTCGAGTCGCCCGAGGCCGCCGCCGCGGCGACCCGCGCGGGCGTCCGCCGGCTCTTCATCATCGAGGCCGCGAGGGAGATGGAGCACTACCTCAAGGGCCAGCCGCAGGTGGAGAAGATGGTGGTGCTGCACGCCCCCATCGGCCGCGCCCGCGACCTGCGGGCGATGCTCGTGGAGCTGATCGCCGAGCAGACGTTCCTCGCCGGCCAGCCGGAGGTGCGCACGCAGGCGGAGTTCCAGGTGAGGCTGGCGCAGCACTGGGGGCGGATCGGCAAAGTCGCCCGCGAGGTGATCAACCTCGCGGAGTCGATCTTCACCGCCAAGCACGGCATCGACGTCCGGCTGGCCGAGAAGCATCCCCCCGCGTGGGGCCCCGCGGTGACGGACATGCGGCAGCAGCTCCAGGGGCTGTTCTTCAAGGGGTTCCTGGGCGCCGTTCCGATGGAGCACCTCCGCGAGTACCCGCGGTACATCGCGGGGATGCAGACCCGACTCCGCAAGCTCGCCAACGCCGGGCTGCAGCGGGACCAGCGGTGGATGCAGGAGCTGGCCCCCCACTGGCGGCGTGTCGTCGAAGTCTGGACGCTCCTGAACCAGCCCGACGGCGCGGCCCGCGTCAACCCCGCCGAGTTCAGCGCCTACCGCTGGATGGTCGAGGAGTTCCGCATCTCCCTCTTCGCCCAGGAACTGGGGACGAAGACCCCCGTCTCGGCGAAGCGGCTGGAGGAGAAGTGGGCGGGGGTGCTCCGCCGCGTCTGACCCGCCGCCGGACGCGCCTGGCCGCTAATCTTCGCGGATGATCGTGACGCTGCTGGGGGGTATCGGCCTGTTCCTGCTGGGCATGACCTTGATGACCGACGGGCTCAAGGCCCTGGCGGGCGGCGCGCTGCGCCGGGTGCTGACGCGATCGGTCCGCCGGCCGATCTCGGGGCTGCTCTGGGGCGCGGGCGTCACCGCGATCGTGCAGTCCTCCACCGCGACGACGCTCACCACCATCGGCTTCGTCAGCGCGGGGTTGCTGACGTTCCCGCAGTCCGTCGGCGTCATTCTGGGGGCCAACCTCGGCGTGTCGAGCACGGGGTGGATCGTCAGCGTGCTGGGCTTCAAACTCTCCATCGGGGCCGCCGCGCTCCCGGTGATCTTCGGCGGCGCGATGATGCGGCTGCTGGGCCGGGAGCGCGTGGGAGCGACCGGTCTCGCCATGGCCGGCTTCGGCCTGCTCTTCCTCGGCATCGGGACGCTCCAGCAGGGGATGTCCGGCCTCACCGAGTGGCTCCGGCCGAGCGACCTCCCCGGCGACAGCCTCGTCGGCAGGGCCATGCTGGTGGGGATCGGCCTGATCATCACCGTCGTGATGCAGTCGAGCAGCGCCGCCCTGGCGATGACGATTGTGGCCCTCAGCTCCGGCGCGGTCACCCTCAACCAGGCCGCGGCGCTGGTCATCGGGCAGAACGTCGGCTCCGCGGTCTCGACCGCCATCGCCTCGGCCGGCGCCTCCGCGCCGGCGAAGCGGACGGCGCTGGCGCACATCCTCTTCAACGTCGTCTCCGCGACCGCGGCGTTCGTGATCCTGCCCCTGCTGACCGGCCTGCTGAACGCCGCGGCCGCTCGCGCCGGCGGCAAGCCGGGGGCGGTGTCGCTGGCCGCCTTCCACACGACGTACAACGTCCTGGGCGTGCTGCTGCTCTTCCCGGTGCTGGAGCCGTTCTCGCGGCTGGTGACGCGGATGGTCCCCGAGCGCGGCCCGGCGCTGACCCGCCGCCTCGACCGCAGCGTCGCGCAGGCGGGGCCGGTGGCGATCGAGGCGGCCCGACGGACGCTGATGGACATCACCGCGGTCGCCGTGGAATCGGCGCGGGCGCTGGTGACGGGGGATCGGCCCCGGCGGCACGCGATCGAGCCCCTGAACGCGGCGGAACGGGCGCTGGCGGAGACGCGCCGGTTCGTCGGCCGCCTGGGCGCCATGCCGCAGACCGCCGACGAACGCGGCCGGCACCTCTCGACCCTGCACGCGATCGACCACATCGCCCTGCTGCTGGAGGCATGCCGCGAGCCGGCGCCGCCCGCGGCGGTCAAGGACTACCCCGCGCTGACCGAGATGGCCGCGGGGGTGGCGGCGATGCTCCGCGACGCCGAGCAGTGGCTGAAGGAGGAAGGAACGGCCCCGGTGGACCCGCTCGCGGCCGCGTCTCGCGCCATCGCCGTGCGCCGCCGCGCCGAACGAGCCCGAACGCTCGAGAACACCGCCGCGGGAAAACTCGACCCCGACCGGGCGCTGGCGGAGATCGAGGCGCTGCGGTGGCTGGATCGGCTGGGGTACCACACCTGGCGCGCCGCGCACCACCTGCACGACCCGCCCCCGAGCGAAGGCGAGGATGGCAGCGATCAGTTCCGGGACACCCTGGGCCAGGCCGCGGCCGCACCCGAGGCCGTCGGCTGATGGGTCGCACGCCCGCTGAGCGCACAGCGTCCTGCTGAACACCATCTCCTTCGCCGATGACCGAACGCGCGCAACATCGCCCGCCCCGGGAACTCCATGGCGCTACACCCCACGCCCCGCCGGCATCGCAGCAGGGCGATCGCTGCGCCGCGCGAACCCGCTCTCGCCGCGATCCTCGTCGAGGCGGTGCGCGATGTACCCGGTTGCGGCCCCCCAGACCACGTGCGCGGCGATCATCAGCGCGTTGCGCCGCGCCGGGTGCCTCGTCGCCGGCCCGAGGATCCCCGCCGCGGGAAGCCACCCGAGGTAACTCACCGTCCAGACGCCCAGGCCGTACAGCACACCGGCGCTCAGCGGCCCGATGCGGACCCGCTCGGCGATCGGCGCGTACGCCGCGCCCGCGGCCGCGCCATAGGCGAAGTGGCTCAGCAGCGCCGCCTCGCGCCGGCGCGACTCGTCCATCTCCCCCTCAAGCCCCGCAACGCTGATGAGCCGATCCGTGATCCGGCGCGGGGGCAGCGGGTATCGCTCCCGGCGAGGCAGCCCGCGGAACATCAACTCCATCGCCACCGTCATCGGAACCGTCGCGGCAATGCCCGCGACCAGGCCGGCGAGGGGACGCGGCATGGCGATCCTCCTTTGCAGTGCCCGGCTCTGCGCATCCCTGAGGCGCACGGTCGGCCCGCGCCCGTCGGACGCTCGCCCCGCCCGCCCCTGGTTCCTTGCGCCGTATCGGGCACGGCCACACACCGTCCGCGCGGCGTCGCATGCGGCCCGGCGTCATGAAAGACGCGCTGCCCCCCTGAGGCCCTCCTCATGAACCCGCCCACGCCCGTGCGGCGCGTCGGTAGAGTTCGCCGGCAGCGCTCCCGCGGCGCCCGGTTGCGCGGACGCCCGGTGCGCACGCCGAGGAGCCAGCATGGTCGCCCACGGTCCCACGCAGGTCGTCGTCATCACCGGCGCCTCCGCCGGCGTCGGCCGCGCCACCGCCGTCGAGTTCGCCCGGCGCGGGGCTCGCGTCGCGCTGCTGGCCCGCGGCGAGGCCGGCCTCGCGGGCGCGGCGCGCGACGTCGAGGCCGCCGGCGGCCGCGCCCTGGCCCTGCCCACCGACGTCGCCGACTTCGAACAGGTCGCGCGCGCCGCCCGTCTCGTCGAGGAACGCTTCGGCCCCATCGACGTCTGGGTCAACAACGCCATGGTCTCCGTCTTCTCACCCGCCATGGAGATGACCCCCGACGAGTTCCGCCGCGTCACCGAGGTCACGTATCTGGGCGCCGTCCACGGCACCCTCGTCGCCCTGCACCGCATGCGCCGGCGCAACCGCGGCGTCATCATCCAGGTCGGCTCCGCGCTCGCCTACCGCGGCATCCCCCTCCAGTCCGCCTACTGCGCCGCCAAGCACGCCATCCAGGGCTTCACCGAGTCGCTCCGCACCGAGTTGATGCACGACCGCATCAACGTCCACCTCTGCATGGTCCAGCTCCCGGGCCTCAACACGCCGCAGTTCCGCTGGTCCAAGAGCCGCATGCCCTACAAGGCCCAGCCCATTCCTCCCATCTACCAGCCCGAGATCGCGGCGCGCGCCATCGAATGGGCCTCGCGCCACCGCAAGCGGGAGCTCTACGTCGGCTACCCCACGCTCAAGGCGATCTGGGGCAACCGCGTCGCTCCCTGGTACGCCGACCGCGTCCTTGCCAGGACCGGCTACGAGCGACAGCAGACGAGCGAGCCCGAGGACCCTAACCGCCCGAACAATCTCTGGAAGCCCGTCCCCGGCGACCACGGCGCCCACGGCGTCTTCGACGATCGCGCCTCGTCCTACAGCCCACAACTCTGGATGAACACGCACAAGGGCCTCGTCGCCGGCATCCTCGCCGCCGCGGCGGGCATCGCCCTGGCCGCCCTGACCGTGCCGGCGCCCGAACGCGAGCGCCCGCGCCGCCCGCGGGTGTACCTCCCTCGCTAGCCCCTCTCGCTCCCCGCCGCCAGGCGCCCCGCCCGTGCTCCGCTGGCGATCGCCCCCGCCACCGTGCTCGCCTGCCCGCTGACGTCCGCGGCCTCTCCGGCGAAGAAGAGCGTCCCCTCCACCGGCTCCGCCAGCACCTCCCGCGCCCCCAGGCCGCCGACGGTCACGTGGCTGTACGCGCCGCGCGCGTACGGATCCCCCGGCCAGTTCCACGCCCACGCCCCGCGCAACCTCCCCTCCAGCGCCTTCTGATCCGGCCCCGTCATGCCCGCAAGCACATGCAGCGCTCTACGGACGACCTCCATCTCCCCCATCCCTCTCATCCGCTCCGCTCGCGGCCCCCCCACCCACGCCGTCAGCACCGGCGTCCGCAGCGGCCGCTGCGTCCACCACGTCGGGAACTCCTCCCCCGGCGCGAGGATGAACACCGCGTCGCGCATGTTCCCCCCGTCCGCCGCGGACACGCCTCCTTCTTCTTCCCAGAACGCCCGATCGAACCACAGCACTACCTTCACCACTCCCCCAGATCCGAGTTTCCGCGCCGCTTCCCGCACCCGCCCGACCTCCGGCACGAACCGCACCGCGCCCTCCTCCCCCGCCGCGGCGTGCAACACGCCCACCGGCAGCGTCACCACCGCCGCGCGTCCCTCGAACAGCATCTCCCGATTCTCAGGCCCACGAGCCGCGACCTCCACCCGCCCACGCTCCCACCGTACCTCGTCCACCACCGTCCGCAGCATCACCCGGGCCCGCGATGGATCCAGTCTCGCCCTCATCCACGCCGCGAGCGCACCGTACCCCCTCAGCAACCTGAACTGCGGCTCGCTCCCGACGTCCCCGATCCCCTCCTGCTCCTCCGCCAGCGACCTGGCGCTGATCCGCTCCGGGTCCGCCGCATCGAACCCCTCGACGAACGACCTCGCCAGCCCCCTTGCCTCGTCCAGATCCGCCCCCGTGCAGCACCGCTTCAGAAACGCCGCGAAACTCTCGTCCTCCTCCCGCACCTCCCCAAGCCGCCCCATCACGCGTGCGAGGTCATCGCCGAACCCATCGGCCTTCTCGAGCCTCCCGCCGCGGTACATCCAGCGCTCCTCCGGCAGGTCGCAGGCGACCAGCCCCGACTGGTGCACCAGTTCCCATGTCGCCCTCGGCCTTCCATGGATGAACTCCGCCCCCAACTCCACTGGCACGTCCAGCCCCGGCTCATGATGCGTCACGACCCGACCGCCGATACGGTCCCGCGCCTCCACGACCACCACTGACCTCCCCGCCTCGCTCGCCGCCCGTGCCGCGGCCAGCCCCGCCATCCCCGCCCCGATCACCACCACATCGGCGCCCACCCGCTCGCTCATCGCCGCGCCCTCCCCAGAGCCGCCGTGCGCTCTTCCTCTTCGCTCGTTCGATCCGCCAGCATCGCCCGCAGCCGCTTCGCGTCGAAGACCGCGTGCCCGCCCCAGTCGTTGTTGAAGTACGCGTACACGTCGATCCCCTCCCGCAGCCACCGCCGGATCTGGCGCGCCGCACCCCTCAGCGCACCATCCGTGTACGCGCCGTCCACCGCCCTACCTGCCGCGGTCCCATGAAACCGCAGGTACGTCCACCCCGACGTCAGCACGCGCGGGTGAGCAGGGATCATGTCGTGGAGGCACAGCGCCGCGCGGAACCGCCGCAGTACCGCGTACACCTCCTCGCGCAGCCAGCTCCCGTCCCGCACCTCCACCGCCCACCGCACGCCCCGGTAGCGTGACGCCACCTCAAGAAACGCCTCCAGCCGCGCCACATTGACCCGCCACCGCGGCGGCAGGTGCACCAGCACCGGCCCCAGCGTCCCCCGCAACTCCCTTGCCCGCTCCATGAACGCCCCGATCGTCCCTCCCGGGTCGAGCAGTTTCTTCATGTGCGTGCCGAATCGGCTGAACTTCACAGCGTAGACGAACCCCACAGGCGCCCGCCCGCGCCACGCCGCGAACGTCGCCGCCGCCGGAAGCCGGTAAAACGTGCTGTCGATCTCGACGGTGTCGAACTCCGCCGCATACGAGGGGAACCACCGTGAGACCGGCGCCTCCGCCGGATACACCACCCCGCGCCAGTGGTCGTACTGGTACCCGCTGGTCCCGATCCGCAACTTGCCATGCCGAGGCGACATGCTCACCCGCCCATCGGCCCCGGCCGCTCAGGTCGGCGGCGATCCCCCCATCTCGTTGTTCCGCTCCGCCGCCCGGTCCAGCGCCCCGCCATCCCCCACCGAACCCGCGGCTCCTCCTCCCGCCCCGCCACCCGTCTCCGCCCGATCCGCCCCGGCCGCGGCAGCAGCAGGTTCATGATCGCCAGGTCATCCGACGCCCACTCCGGCATCAACTGGTACCCCTTCGCCGCGAGCACCGCCTGAACCCCCAGCAGCACCTCCGCCTCCCCGCGCTGCATCCCACGGATGATCCGCGCCGCCGCCCGGTGCGCCGCCAGCGAGCCGCCTGGAATCGCCAGCGCCCCCTTGAACCACGCGTACTCCTTCCCGCTCTGCGCCTTGAAGCGTGCGTTGACGTGGCTCCCCGTCCGCATCAGCCACGGGTACACCGTCGTGACGTACACCCCGTCGCGCATCGCCTCCGACCGCAGCGCCCCCGACAACCCCGCAAGGGCGAACTTGCTCGCGCAGTACGGCGCCATGTGCGGCACCGGCACCTTCCCCCCGATCGACGAGATGTTCACGATCCGCCCCTCCCGCCGCTCCCGCATCCGCGGCAGCACCTCCATCATCAGGTGCAGCGGGCCCCAGAAGTGGACCGCCATCTCCCGCTTGAAGTCTTCAATCGTCATCTCCTCCACCGGCCCGACGTCGATCACCCCCGCGTCGTTGATCAGCACGTCGATCTCGCCCAGTTCCTCCCGCACCGCCCTGACCAGTTCGCGCACCTGCTCGTGGTCCGTGATGTCGCACGCCGCGGCGTAGATGCGCTCGTCCCCGCCCGTCCGCTCCTCCAGGTCTCGTGCCGCCCGCTCCAGCGTCTCCTCGTCCCGGCCGCAGATCGCCACGCGGCACCCATGCCCGAGCAACTGCCGCGCCAGCACCAACCCGAGCCCGCGCGATCCGCCCGGGATCAGCACCGTCCGGCCTTGCAGGTCGTACCACCTCGCCCGCGCGACCGCCTCCCGCGCCAGCATCATCCCGCCCGCGACCGCCGCCCCGATCCCGATCCCGCGCGCCATCCACCCGCCCATGCGCAACCTCCTGCCGCGCGTTCCCACGCCCCGACGCCGCGCGCACACGAGCATCCTTCCCGCGTCCGATCGCACACGCCCGAGAGGAAGTTCACCGCCCCCGCAACATGCGCCTCACGTCAGGGCCGGCCGGCGCGCTCCGCCACCGCCGCCTCGACCATCTCATCGATGATCGGCCTCGCCCCGACCGTCCACCGCTGCACACGCCGCTGGTCGATGAAGATCATCGGGATGCTCGCCACGCCCATCCGCCCCGCGAGCGCGCTGTCCGCGCCGATCCTCGCCCCGACCTCCGGACGCGGCAGCGCCGCGACCAGCGCCCCCTCGTCCATCCCCAGCGCCGCCGCCACCGCCCGCGCCACCCCCTCCGCCCCCTTGCCTCCATCCGCCGCGGCCTTCACCGCCGCTGCGTTTCTCATGAGCCACACGTGCGCCCGCCACCCCGCCCCCTCGCCCCCCACCAGGAACGCCGCCTCCCGCACCCGCGCCGCGGCGCACGCCGCAGGGTGCAGCGTCCGGGGCGACGCGGCGTTGCACGACTGGTCCACCGGAAAGTGCCGGAACGCATAGCGGATCGGCCGCCCCGCCTCGATCAGCCGCCGCACCTCCACATCCGCCGCCGCCGTATTCGGCTCCTGCATGTCCCCCCACACCACGACCGTCACGACCCCCTCGCCCCCGCGCCCCAGCCACCGCGCCGACTCGTCCACCACCGCCGCCCGTGGCTGCGAACGCCAGTCGGCGATGTGCTTCTCCACCGCCGTCGGCGGCCGATCCCCCGCGCTCGTCCGCGGCTCGGTCTCCACCGCCGCGGCGATCGCCCGCTCCACGGCGCCCTCCACCCGCCAGTTCTGCACCTCCCGTCCGTTGATGAACAGCATCGGCGTCCCCGTCAGCCCGACCGACATCCCCTCCGCGATGTCCGCCTGCACCGCCTGCAGCGTCGCCGGCGACGTCATCACCCGCTCGAACGCCGCCGCGTCGTACCCCATCCCCGTCAGCGCGGCCCGCAGCTCCGCGTCCGTAAACGAACCCCGGCGCGAGAAGAGCCACCGGTGCATCGCCCAGAACCCGTCGCTCCCCCGCAGCATCCCCGCCGCCTCCGCCGCCCGCGCCGCCCAGCACGCATTCGGGTGCATGTCCCGCGCCACGTTCGGGTTGCACATGCTCGAGAACGGGAAGTGCTTCACGCTCACCGCCACGTCCGGACGCCCCTCGATCAGCCCCTCGAGCAACTGGTCGAGCTGGTCGCAGTCCGGGCACTGGTAGTCCGTGAACAGCACAATCCGCACCGGCGCGACCTCCGGCCCGCGCCGGTACCGCCCCTCGAACCCGCGCTGGGCCTGCGCCGCCGGCGCCTGCGGTTCATCCGGTCGCTCCGGCGCGCCCTGCCCGAAGGCGATCCCGCAAGACCCCAGCACCACACACCACGCCGCGATCCGAAGCCCGATCCTCGTCATGCTGCAAGCCTACCCGCGCCCGATCCGTCCAACCGCGAGGTTCGCCCGCCCGCTACCCTTCGTTCATGGCCGCGCCCACTCCTCCTCCCCCGCCCGCCGCTGAACTCCGCCCCCGCCTCGACCTCGCCCTGGCCGCGGCGCGCGAAGCCGGCCGCCTCACGTTCGACTATTTCAACCAGTCCTCCCTCGCCATCGAGGACAAGGCCGACGGAAGCCCCGTCACCGCCGCCGACCGGGCCGCGGAGCGCCGCCTCCGCGAACTGATCGCCGCGGCCTTCCCCGACGACGCCATCCTCGGCGAGGAGTTCGGCGAGCACCCCGGCTCCACCCCCTACCGCTGGATCCTCGACCCCATCGACGGAACCAGGAGTTTCATCCACGGCGTCCCCCTCTACGGAACCCTCGTCGCCGTCGAAGACCTCCGCACGGGCGAGGCCGTCGTGGGCGTCATCCACATGCCCGCGCTCCACGGCGAGACCGTCTACGCCGCCCGCGGCCTGGGCGCTTGGCACGCCCGCGGCGATGCCGCCCCCGTCCCGGCGCGTGTCTCCACCGTCGCCACCCTCGCCGGATCGATGTACGTCACGACGTCTCTCGACTACTTCAGCATGAACAACGCCTCGCAGGTCATGGCCGCGATGCGCCAGGCCTGCAAGAGCAGCCGCGGCTGGAGCGACTGCTACGGCCACGTCCTCATCGCCACCGGCCGCGCCGAGGTCGCCACCGAACTTCAGATCCGGGTCTGGGACGTCGCCGCGACGCAGGTCATCGTCGAGGAGGCGGGCGGCGCCTTCAGCGACTGGGCCGGCGAGCGCACCATCCACGCCCCCCGCGCGCTGGTCAGCAACGGCCTCGTCCACGCCGAGGCCCTCGCCATCACCCGCGCCGCCCGGTGATCGATCACTTCCCCGCCGGCCGGTCCTTCAGCCGGAACGCCATCACGTATTGCACCCCGTAGACCGGGTACCGGCTGTCGCAGCGGTAGATGCGCAGCCGCTTCGGATCCCATCCGCGCTGCTCGCACGCCCAGTACAGCAGTTCGACGTACCCCGGCATCTCGGCCACGCGGCCGCAGTCCACCCCGTCGCCGATGTGCCTGGCCGTATCCAGCAGGTCCACGCGGTCCATGTCCCGCGAACGGTCGTACGGCAGCGCCATCCCGCGGGGGCACGCGTTGTACAGCATCAGTTCCGGCGCTTGCCCGTCCCACACCTCCGGGTGAACCACGACGTCCAGCACCAGCCGCTGCGCCGGCACCTCGACGGAGTACATCTGCGCGGCGATGTCGTCCGGACGCATCGCCCAGCGGCGGTACAGCGCGGGGGTGTACTCGCCGAACACGATGTCGCTCGCGGTGTCCGCCCCCAGCGCCTCGCCCACGACCTGGTACGCCAAACATGACCCCGCCCGCACCGCTCGCAGCGGCGGCGGCTCGGTGCGGCCGAACTGCGGAAGCACCTCCGCCAGCGTGTCGTCCGGCCGGATCGGCCGGCCGTCGATCGTGAAGGCCGGACGCCCCGCCGTGTCGTCGCGATGATCGAACGTCGAGATCGTCAGCGGCACGGACGGGCGGAGCCGCCGCACCCCCACCAGCGCCTGCACGCCGACGCTGTCGTACCGATCCGGGTTCGCCCCGGGGTGAATGATCGCCGTTGACACGACCGTCTGGCACTCCACCCCCCGCAGGTTCGCCGCGGCCCGGTACGCCATCTGCCGCGACGTCGCCTCGAACCGTTCCCTCGCCTCCGGCAGCCACGCGCTGGCGATCGCGTCCAGCGCGTGCCGCCCCCCCACCTCGTCGTGCAGGAACTGCTCGAAGGCGTCGATCGCCTCCTCGAAGACCCGGATCGCCTCGGGATCCCCCGAGCGCGCCTTGGCCCCGCGGCTGAGCCGGCGGAGCGACTCCACCCCCGGCATGTAATAGGTCACCGCCAGCGGGTCCCGCTTCGCCATCGCCGTGAGAAACCGACTCGCCACGTCCTTATTGACGCCCGCGGCCCGAATCAGATCGGACGCCGTTCGGATCGGCGTGCGAAGCGAGGCAAGATAGCTCTCCCCCGCCGCGGAAAGAAGCCGACCAATGGCCGCGGCGCGTTCCCCTATCGAGGTTCCCGGCGTCGGCTCTGCGCTGGTCGCTGCGCTCATGGCCTCAGTGTACCCGGCGGACGGGCACCGTCCAACCGATTTCGCAATGAGAGTTCAATGCGAGCGCCTTGCGTTCCGATTACGCTCGTGGCATACTCGCCCCACACGTACCGGCGGGGGGCGGGTTCAAGCCATTGGCGAGGAGGATCTGCCATGCGTCGTTCGACTGGTCTCATAACTCAGAATCGGGTCCGCTCCCTGCTCATCGCCGCCGGAACCGCCGCCGCGGCGACCGCGGCCAACGCCCAGCAGTGGACCGCCATCAACCTCCACCCCGCCGGCGCGACCTCTTCCGTCGCCGAAGGCATCGACGGCGTCTACCAGGTCGGCACGGTCGACGTCGATGGCGGCGCCGTCCTCTGGAACAGCTCCGCCGCCTCGGTCATCCGGCTGAACCCCTACTCCACTTACGGCTCCATCGGCCGCGCCCTCCGCGGCGGCGTCCAGGTCGGGAGCGTCACGATCCCCCGCGGGACGGCCGCCCGCGCGGCGATCTGGTCCGGAACACCACAGAGCTGGGTGGACATCCATCCTGCGCATATGGAGGAGGTCACCTCCACCGTCGCCTACGCCTTCGACGGCGACACCATCGGCGGAACCTATTTCATTGACACCGGCGCGCAGTTCGTCCTCGGCCGCCCCTGCATCTGGACCGACGCCACCCCCGAGTCTTGGGTGGACCTCCTCCCCCCCGGCTACACCACCGGCGAGGTCCTCGGGGTCCACGGCGATATCCAGGTCGGGGCGACCTACGAGGAGTTCCTCGGCAAAGCGGCCATGTGGTCCGGTTCCGCCGCCTCTTTCGTGGACCTGAACCCCCCGGAGGCCTTCGCCTCCAGCGCCACCTGCACCGACGGCACGCACCAGTACGGCGTGGTCGCCGCCTTCACCCCCGTCCCGGGCATCTATGCGGCCCGCTGGAGCGGCACGGCCGAGTCGTGGGAGGACATGGGCTCGCCGGAGGGGTGGTTCGGCGGCATCAGCGCGACCCACGGCGGCTGGCACTCCGGCTCCATCCAGTCCCCCGACGGCGTCGAGGAACGGGCCGCTGTCTGGACCGGCGGCCCCGGCTCCTACCAGGACCTCCACAGCGCCCTGCCCCCGGGCTACCTCACCTCCATCGCCCAAGGCATCTGGCGCCACCTGGAGTCCGGCACCACGTACGTCGTCGGGTCGGCCGTCAGCGAGGCCACCAACCAGCCCCACGCGATGATGTGGGTCACCGGCCCCGGCGTGAACCTGATCACCAGCGCCGAAGCCCCGCCCAGCTGCAGCGCGGCCCCCGGTGACGCCATGGTCTTCACCAGCCGCATCATCAACGCCGGCGCCGAAGAGTCCGGCCCGGTCACCCTCACGGTGAATCTCCCCCCGACCAGCGTCGCGACCTTCGCCGGCTCCTCTCCTGCCCCCACCATGGTCTCGCCGAGCCAGGTCACGATCCAACTCCCGTCCATCCCAGCCCATGGCGGCTTCGCTGATGTGACGGTCACCCTCACGGCCGTGCAGGCCGGGGCGAACGCGGAGGTCCTCTTCACCGCCAACGCCGCGGGCGAGGTCCACGCCGACAACAATGCCGCCCTCGCCTCCTCGATCATCGTCCCGATCCCCCCCACCGGCGGCCCCAACCTCGCCACGGCCCTCGTCTCGACCGATCCGAACCAGGCCAACTCCCTCGTGCCCGGCCTGGGCGGTGCGCGGTTCACCTCCCTGGGCAACCCCACCGCGAGCCCCTCCGGCCAGTGGTGGGCGATGCTCGCCGGCACCGACCTCGAACCCCTCCAGCGGCACCTGGTCGTCCGCGCCCCGGCCGACGGCTCGCCCGCCGTCATCGCCCAGTACGGGGTGACCACCACCTCCAACGGCGCGATCACCGACATCCTCCCCGGCGTCAAGGTCAACGACGCCGGACTGGTCGCCTTCGGCGGCGCGGACACCAGCCGCTTCGTCGCCACCACCGACGGCAGCACGCTCAGCGAGATCGCCCGCGAGGGCCACCCCATCCCCTCCATCCCCGGCGACATCTACGCCGCTCAGGTCGGCGGCTCCGTCAACCTCTTCGCCGACGGCGCCGTCGCCTTCCGCGCCGTGACCGGGCTGACCGTCGAGCAGACCTTCCTCAGCGATAACGGCTCGACGGTCATCGCCCGGAGTTTCCACACCACCCCCGACGGCACCGAGTACCTCATCCTCGACCTGGACGACCACATCTTCGGCCACGGCGGGTGCCAGTTCGACGCCACCGGCGACAACTACATCTACGCCGGTCGCCTCGCCACCGGCGACCCGACGATCGACCGCGTCCTGGTCGTCAACGGCCGGGCCATCGCGCAGGAGGGCCTGACGATCCTCCCCGGCATGTCCTCCCCCGTCGCCGACAGCCACTTCACCTTCACCATGAGCCCCGGCGGCATCTGGATGGCCCGCGGCAGCAACCTTGACGGCGAGACCTGGGTCGCCCGCGGCCAGGGCTCCACCATCTCCCGCATCTTCCGCTTCGGCGACCCGATCCACGCGGGCGCGACCGAGACCTGGGCGCTCGACCCCATCACCCCGCCCTTCTTCATCTTCGCCTCCGACGCCGCGGGGAACTTCGTCCTCGGCAGCACCACGAGCAACCCGGACGATTACGCCGACACCGTCCTGGTCTACAACGACCAGGAGGTCATCGCCCGCGAGAACGACCCGGTCGACCTCGACGGCAACGGCGTCTTCGACGACGGCGTCTACATCCGCTCCTTCGAGTCCTACTCCGCGGCCTTCATCGACGGCGCCCTGCTCGTCAAGGTCACCCTCCGCGACGAGGCCGCCGCCCTCTGCCACGCCAACGACGAGAGCCGCGGCCAGGCCATCGTCCGCATCCCCCTCCCCGGCGGCGGCTGCCCCGCCGACTGGGACAACAGCGGCTCCGTCAACTCCAACGACATCTCCGCCTTCCTGTCCTCCTGGCTCGAGAGCGTGCAGAACGGCACGCTGACGGCCGACTTCGACGGCTCCGGCTCGGTCAACTCCAACGACATCAGCGCCTTCCTCTCCGCCTGGCTGCACGCCGTCGGCGGCGGCTGCTGATCCCGCCTCCTCGGTCGTCGGCCTGACCGACGGGTCCTCCCCAGCCCAGGGCGCGCTCGCACCTCCGCACGCCCTGGGCTGGTTCTTCATTCCCTGTTGCGAAGCCGCGCCAGCCGCATCGCGGCCCGGCGGCTCAGGAGCCCGCCGCGTCCGTCCCCGAAGCGGCCTCCGACGCCGGCCGTTCATCCTGCCGGAACGAGACGACGTACTGCACCCCGCACGGCGGGTACCGCCCGTCGAGCCGGTACACGCGGAACGCCGACGGGTTCCACCCCCGCTGCTCGCACGCCCACCGCAGCAGGTCGACGTACCGCGGCATCTCCGCGATCCGGCAGCACTCCACCCCCGTGCCGATCCGCCGCACGGTGTCCACCAGCTCCATCCGGTCCGCCGCCCGCGACGGGTCGTCCGGGAGCGCGTAGCCGCGGATCGTCGTGTCGAAGAACGACAACTCCGGCTCCCGCCCCGGCCACACCTCCGGGTGCAGCAGCACGTCCATCACCAGCCGCTGCGCCGGCACCTCGAGAATGTGCAGCAGCGAGATCGCGTCCCCCGGCTTTCTCGCCCAGCGTCGGAACGACCCGGGGGTGTACTGCCCGAAGACCGCGTCCGCGGCCGTCGCGGCCCCCAGCGCCTCGCCGACGATCTCGTAGGCGATGCACGACCCGTACCGCGCGATCCGCATCGGCGGCGGCTCCCCGCGACCGAACCGCGGGAGAACCTCCATCGGCGCCTCGTCGCTCGCCGGACGGCCGTCGATGGTGAAACACGGCCGCCCCGCGGTGTCCCCGAGGCTCGCGAACGTCGCGATCCTCAGCGGGACCGACGGCCGCAGCCGCCGCACGCCGATCACGCCCGAGATCGACACGCTGTCGAACCGATCCGGGTCCCCCCCCGGGTGGATGATCACGGCATCGATCATCGACTGGCACTCGACCCCGCGCAGGTTGGCCGTCCCGCGGAAGATCATCTGCCGCGACGCCGACTCGAACCGCTCCCGCGCCTCCGGCAGCCAGGCGCTGGCGATGGCGTCCAGCGCGTGCCGCCCCCCGAGTTCGTCCTGAAGGAACCGCTCGAAGGCGGCGATCGCATCGTCGAATGCCCGCACCGCCGCCGGGTCGGCTGATGGATCCCTGGCCGCGCGACTCAGCCGCCGCAGCGCCTCCACCCCCGGCATGTAGTAGACCACCGCCAGGGGATCCTGCTTCCCCAGGGCCATCATGAAACGGTTCGCCACGTCCTTGTTCACGTTCGCGGCCCGAACAAGATCGGACGATGTTCGGACGGGGGACCGCAGCGTCGAGAGATAGGCCGCGCCCGCGGAGGCGAGCATCCGCCCGATCGCGGCGACCCGCTCGCTGATGTCGGGCTCAGAACCTGCAAGTGACGGGGAGAGCGTGGTCATCCTCGCAGTGTACGGCATGGCCAGAATCCGTCCAAGTGATTCTCGCAGAGAAATCCCAGATACCCGCTTGCGTTCCATGCGAGATGGTGGCATACTCGCCCCACCACCTTCGAGGGGAGCGCGGGGTCTGTTTGCCGCCTCGCGGCGAGGAGCGATGTGCCATGAAGATCGGTGACCACGGCGGTCGGTTGCGGGCCCGGCAGGTTCTGCTGGCGGCTGGGGCGTGTCTTGGGTGCGCGGGACTTGCCGCGGCCCAACCCCAATGGACGGTCATCAACCTGCACCCCGCGGGCGAAAGCAACTCCAGAGCGACCGGCGTGTGGGAGACGACGCAGGTCGGAACAGGCGGCCTCAACTCGGCCCTGCTCTGGCGAGGCTGGAGCGCCACGGCGATGCGCCTCAACCCGAACCCGAGCAGCGCCGCCAGCGCCACCTCCATCTGGAACGGCCAGCAGGGCGGCGTCGTCAATGTCGGCGGGCAGTCCCACGCCTCGATCTGGAACGGGACCGCCCAGAGCTGGGTTGACCTCCACCCCACCCACATCCCCGAGGTCGTCCATACCGACGTCTTCGCAACCGACGGCCAGACCCAGGTGGGCACGTACTACATCCCTGCAGGAGGTACGTTCGCCGGCGGCGCGGCGTGCATGTGGAGCGGAACGGCCGACTCCTGGGTGGACCTCCACCCCGCCGGGTACGGCGTCTCCGAGGCGCACGGCGTCTTCGGGAACCAGCAGGTCGGCACCGTCTGGGGTGCGGACCTGGGCAACGCGGTGATGTGGTTCGGCTCCGCCGAGTCGATGGTCCTCCTGGCCCCGCCGGAGGCGATCGCCTCCGCGGCCCTGTGCACCGACGGCACGCACCAGTACGGCATGATCGGGATCCTCGAGCCGGTTCCCGGCCTGTACCCGGCGCGATGGTCCGGCACGACCGAATCATGGGAGAACATGGGCGTGCCGGAGGGACGCTGGGGCGAGATCCACGCCGTGCACGGCGGGTGGAAGGTCGGCTTCAGCACCACCGCCGGGGAACTCGACGCGCGGGCGTACCTCTGGACCGACGGCCCCGGCTCGTACATCGACCTGCACCCGACGCTCCCGCCGGAGTACACCACCTCCAACGCCCAGGGGATCTGGCGGCATGAGGAATCTGGCACGACCTACATCGTCGGGCATGCCCACAACAGCGTGCTCGATCGGGACGAGGCGATCATGTGGGTCACCGGCCCCGGCGTGAACCTCATCACCAGCGCCACCGCCCCGGCCGACTGCAGCGCCGCCCCCGGCGACCAGTTGACCTTCACCGCCCGCATCCTCAACGCCGGCGCGGAGAGTTCCGGGCCGGTCACGCTGACGGTGCACCTCCCGCCGGCCGGGGTGGCGACCTTCGCCTCCAGCACCCCCGCCCCCTCGACCGTTTCGCCGACGCAGATCACCATCGACCTCCCCGACCTCTCCCCCCTGGGAGGACACGCCGACGTCTCCGTGACGCTGACCGCCGTCGGGCAGGGGGCGGCCGCGGAACTGATCTTCGAGGCGTCCGCTGCGGGCGAGGTGCACGCCGCGAACAACACCGCCTCCGCCGCGTCGGTGATCACGCCCGTCCCGCCCGCGACCGCCGCGGCGACGGCGATCTTCTCCACCGACCCGCTGCTCCCCAACTCGCAGGTCCCCGGCGGCGTCGCACGCTTCACCGAGCTCGCCCGGCCCGTCGCGAGCCCGTCGGGCAACTGGTGGGCCATGCAGGCCGAGACGGATGGGGGCGCCGTCCTGCTCCGAGCCCCGGCCGGCGGCGCGGCGTCGGTGATCCTGCAGGAGGGGGTCACCGCAACGCCCAACGGCACGCTCACGGACCTGCTCCGCGGCGTCGAGATCAACGACGCCGGCACGGTCGCCTTCGGCGGGACGGACAGCGGCGAGCCCGGCTCGGCGAACTTCGTCGCGACGACGGACGGCGCCACGATCACGGACGCCGCTCGCGAGGGCATGCCGATCCCGGCGATCCCCGGCGAGTCCTACGGCCCCGGCATCGGCGGCTCGGTGAACATCTTCGACTCCGGGGCCGTGGGCTTCTACACGAACACGCGCCCGGGGTTCACGACCGCGTACCTCTCCGACGACGGCGACACGCTGATCGCCCTGCGCGACGTCACCATCCCCGAGGGCGCGTTGCTGCCCATCTGGGCGCTCTCGACCAACACCGCCGGCACCGGCGGGGTGATGCTCGACGCCACCGGGGCGCACCACATCTACGAGGCCCAGCTCATGACCGGCCTCGAAGAGGACAACGGCGTCATCGTCGTGGACGGATCCGTCGTCCTGCACGAGAGCGTGACCATCCTGCCGGGAATGTCCGCGCCGGTGGTCATCAGCGCCGCCCGCTTCACCATGGCCCCGGGGGGCGCGTGGATGCTCCGCGGCTCCAACAGCGACGGCGCGGGGTGGGCCGTCCGCGGCCTCGGCCCGTTCGTCGAACGTGTCTTCAAGGAGGGCGACCCCATCCACGCGGGCGCGACGGAGACGTGGCGGGCCGATCCCGGCCGGTCGCTCTTCTTCGCTCAACTCGAGGACGGCGCCGGGAACTTCCTTCTCGGCGGCACGACCGACAACCCGGACGGCTTCTCCAACGCGGTCCTGGTCTACAACGACCAGGAGGTCATCGCCCGCGAGAACGACCCGGTCGACCTCGACGGCAACGGCGTCTTCGACGACGGCGTCTACATCCGCTCCTTCGAGCCGGATCTGGTGGCGCTCCTCCCCGATGCGGCGCTGTTCGTCGTGACGCTCCGCGACGAGGATGCGGCCCTGTGCCGGACGAACGACGAGTCCCGCGGCCTGGCGCTCGTCCGCGTGGCGCTCCCCGGCGGCGGCTGCCCGGCCGACTGGGACGACAGCGGCTCCGTCAACTCGAACGACATCTCCGCCTTCCTGTCGGCGTGGCTCGCCAGCGTCCAGCAGGGCGACCTCATCGCCGACTTCGACGGCTCCGGCCAGGTCAACTCCAACGACATCAGCGCCTTCCTGAACGCCTGGCTCCAGGCCGTCCAGCAGGGCTGCTGAGCCGCGACGCCGGCATGCCTCATCCGACCCACAGGGCCCCTCGGCCCTGTGGGTCTTTGTCATTCTGGCCAGACCGTCGCCGCCTCTACACCCCCATCGCCCGCGCGATCACCTCGATCGGGTGCACCGCCTCCCGCCCCGTCCCGTCGCGGATCTGGTGACGGCAGGACGTCCCCGGCGCGGCGATCACCGCCCCCTCCGGCGCCGACCGCACGGAGGGGAAGAGGCTCAGTTCGCCGATCTTCATCGACAGGTCGTACCGGTCGCACGTGTAGCCGAAGCTCCCCGCCATCCCGCAGCACCCGCTGTCGAGCACATGCACCGAGTCGGAAACCTTCCGCAGCCCCGCCGCGCTCGTCTCGCTCCCCCACAGCGCCTTCTGGTGGCAATGCCCGTGCAGCACCACCGGCCCGACCTTCTCGACTCCGGCCGGGGCCGCGTGCGACTCCCAGCGCTCCGCGACGAACTCCTCCACCAGCATCGCCTTCGCCGCGAGTTTCTTCCGCAGCGCCAGCGGCGCCCGCATCTTCAGCCGCAGCCAGTCATCCTTGAAGCTGCTCAGGCACGACGGCTCGCAGACCAGGATCGCAACGACGGACGGATCCTCGATCGCCCCCCGCAGCATCTCCAGCGTCGCCTCCGCCTCGGCGATCGCGTCCTCCAGCAGCCCCGTCGAGATCAGCGCCCTCCCGCAGCACCCCCCCCATCCCCCCTGTCCCCCACTCCCCCACTGCTCCCGCGGCAACAACTCCACCTCATACCCGAGCCGCTCCAGCACCCTCTTCGCCGCCAGCCCGATCGTCGGCTCGTTGTACGTCGTGAAGCAGTCCGCGAACAGCGCCACCCGCTGCTCCCGGCCTGACGCCTCGACGTCTCGACGCCTCGATCCTTCTCTCTCCCCCCACTGCCGATAGAGCGACCGCGCGAACGCGGGGAGGCTCCGCCGCCGGTCCACCCCAAGCAGCCGCTCCGCCCCCCACTTCGCCAGCCGCGTCGAGTTGAACCAGTTCGCCAACCCCGGCGCGATCGAGCCCACGCGGTTGAGCCACCGCACGTGCCCGAAGACCCGCGCGCTCAGCGGGACCGTCCCCGTCGCCCGGTACCGCTGCGCCGTGTACTCCGCCTTCAGCCGCGCGACGTCCACGTTGCTCGGGCACTCGCTCTTGCACGCCTTGCAGCTCAGGCACAGCCGCAGCGTCTCCATCGTCTCGGGATCGTCCCACGCGGGGACGCCGTTCTTCCACCCCTCGCGCCCCACCTGCCCGGTGATCGCCAGGCGCAGCGCGTTGCCCCGCCCGCGCGTCGCGTGCCGCTCGTCCCTTGTGCCGCGGTACGAGGGGCACATCGTCCCCCCGCTGCTCTTGCGGCACACGCCCGCCCCGTTGCACATCTCCACCGCGCCGCGGAAGCCGTGCTGGTCCTCGTAGTCGAAGTACGTCTCCACCTCGGGGAACCGCACCTGCTCCGTTCGCCCGTCCCGCTCCGGGTTGATCCGCATCCGCTCCGTGATGCTCTCGATCGGCCCCGCGCCGACGATGTTCCCGGGGTTCATGATCCCCGCGGGGTCGAACAGCCGCTTGATCTCCGCGAACGCCCCCACCAGTTCCGGCCCGTAGAACCGCTCCAGAAGCGGCCCGCGCACCTTCCCATCCCCGTGCTCCCCGCTCATCACCCCGCCCACGCTCCGCGCCAGGTCCGCCACCTCCACCGCGATCCGCCGCAGCCGGACGCGGTCCTCGGGGTCGTGGATGTCCAGCATCGGCCGGACGTGCAGCACCCCCACGCTCGCGTGCGCCCAGTACGCCGCCCGCGTCCCGTGCCGCCCCACGATCTCCTTGAACCCGCGGACGAACTCGCTCAGCCGCTCCACCGGAACGGCGTTGTCCTCGACGAACGTGATCGGCTTCCTCCTCCCCGGCAGCCCGTGCAGCAGCGGCTCCCCCGCCTTGCGCAGCTTCCACGCCCGCAGCATCGCCGCCTCGTCCAGGTGCTCGTCCATCCCCGTCACCCCCCCCAGCCCCTTCACCACCGCGCGCAGCGCGGCGAACCGCCCCTCAAGTTCTCCCCGCGGCTCATCCCCGAACGCCGAGTACTCGACGTACAGCACGGCCTGCATCAGCAGCCCGCTCCCCTCGGCCTGCGCCTTCCCCCCCGGCAGCAGTTCCACATACTTGCGGTACTCGATGTTCCCCCGCGCCGCATCCAGCACCACGTCGTCCAGCAGTTCGACCGCGCTCGGACCGGTCCCCAGCACCGGCCCCACCGCCGCCAGCGCATCCTCCAAGGACACGAACCCGATCACCGCCAGCGCCCGCCCCCGCGGCACGGGGTGCAGCCGCAGCCGCGCCCGGAGCGTCACCCCGAGCGTCCCCTCGCTCCCGCACAGCAGCCCGCTCAGGTCGATCGTCTCCGCCGTCGCCCCCTCGTCGAGCTGCTGGAGCACCAGGTCCAGCCCGTACCCCGCGTTGCGCCGGATCGTCTTCGGGTACCGCTCCCGGATCAGCCCCTCGTGCCGCCGCACGACGTCGATCACCCCCTCCGCCAGCCGCCGCGCCACCGGGTCGCGCTCCCCCGCCCCCGCCTCGAGCCACACCCGCTCCCCCGTGCTCAGCGCCACCTCGATCCCCGCGACGTTCTCGCTCGTGCGGCCGTACATGATCGACCGCGCCCCCGCCGCGTTGTTCCCGATCGCCCCCCCGATCGCCGCCTGCCCGGACGTCGCCGGGTCCGGCGCAAAGAACAACCCGGTCCCCCGCCGCCCAAGCTCGCGGTTCAGATCATCAAGCGCGATCCCCGGCTCCACCACCACCGTCCGCGACTCGGCGTCCACCTCCCCGACGCCGCGGCAGTTCGGCGTGAAATCCACCACCACCGCCCGCCCCGTCGCCTGACCCGCCAGGCTCGTCCCCCCGCCCCGCGGCAGCACCGCCACCCCGTGCCGCCCGCACCACCGCACCACCGCCGCGGCGTCTTCGATGTCCGCCGGCTCCACCACCCCGATCGGCTCGACCTGGTACAGCGACGCATCCGTCGCGTACAGCATCCGCTCGTGCTCGCCGAAGCGCACACGCCCCCGCACCAGCGCTCTCAGTTCCCGCTCGATCCCCTCCCGATCCAGCCGCACGCTCGCCGACCCGGCACCGACGCCCAACCCGTTCTGCCCGTGCGCCATCAATGAAGAAGAACCGTTTCGGCCAAGAACGGGGAGTTTCACCCTGATGTCGGTGCTCATCGGCCGACTATAGGGATGGCCGCACGCCCCTCATGCCTCCCCCAGCCCCACCACCGATCCCCCCCGAGTCAGGAGACAACCGCCCGCCCGCGGCCATGCATCAGTGGGAGCCCAGCGCCCCTCTCCCGACGGCCGACGGAGCCGTCGCGAGCCAACCGTACACTGTTCCAGGACCTTCCCCGCCCACGCCCCGTCCCCGGAGGACCGCAGGATGCCTCGGATGACCAGCCGCCCCCACCTCGCTCTGATCCTCGCCGCCGGACTCGCCCTTCCCCTCTCCGCCGCGGCCGCGGCGCAGCCAGCCGCCGCGGATCGTCCCGAAGCGAGAGCCGCCGCCTTCGCCGCCCGCCCCGCCGCCGAAGACCTCCCCCTCACCCGGATCACGCTCTACCGCTCCGGCGTCGGCTTCTTCCAGCGCGAGGGCCTCATCTCCGGCTCGACCGACCTCCAACTCCGCTTCCGCACCGAGCAGATCAACGACATCCTCAAGTCCATGGTCCTGCTCGATCTGGACGGCGGGAGGATCGACGGCGTCTCCTACGGCTCCAAGGACCCGCTCTCCCGCCGCCTGGCTGCCTTCGGCATCAACATCGCCGACAATCCCTCCATCGCCGACCTCCTCGGCCGCCTTCGCGGCTCCGAGGTCTCCCTTGTCACCGTCAACGGCGAGGTCACCGGCACCATCCTCGGCGTGGAGACCCGACCGACGGTCGTCCCCTCCGGCGGCACGGCCCCTCCGGCGGTCGTCAACCAGCCCCACCTCTCCCTCGTCACCGCCGGCGGCATCCGCACGGTCCCCATCAGCGAGGTCTCGAGTTTCACGCTCACGGACAAGGAACTCGCCGCGGAACTGAACAAGGCCCTCGCCGCGCTCGCCGAGCACCGCGCCGAGACCAACAAGACCGTCAGCATCTCCCTCTCCGGTCCCGAGGGGCAGGCCCGACGGGTCGTCGCGGCGTACGTCCACGAGATGCCCATCTGGAAGACCTCCTACCGCCTGATCCTCCCCGAATCGGCCGATGACGGCGCCCCGGGCGGGAACGCCACGCTCCAGGGGTGGGCCATCGTCGAGAACACCACCGACGAGGACTGGAAGAACGTCCGCCTGAGCCTCGTCGCCGGCCGGCCGGTGTCGTTCGAGATGGACCTCTACGAGCCGCTGTACCTCGACCGGCCGAACCTGCCCGTGCCGGTCGTCGCGGGGGTGGCGCCGCGCCAGTACCAGGAGGGGGCGAACGTCGCCCTGGGCAAGGCGGTCGCCGTCGCCTCCGAGCGGGCGCGACAGGCCCAGCGCAGGGGTGAGGTGGGATACGCGGCAGCACCCGCCGCACCGGCGATGGACATGGCCGGCGCCCGCGACGGCGGGGCGAGCCCGTTCACCGCGATCACCGGCGAGACCATGGTGGGCTACGCCGCCCAGGCTCAGGCCCAGACCGGCAGCGTCGGCGAGGTCTTCCAGTACGAACTGACGACGCCGGTCACCATCGAGCGGCAGCAGTCCGCCATGCTTCCGTTCGTCACCGCCGCGATCCCCGCGCGGCGGGTTTCGATCTTCAACCTCGCCGACGGCTCGGACCACCCCATGCGGGGCGTCGAGATCACCAACCCGGCGGGCGAGGAAGGGAACGCCGAGGGGCTCCAGATCCTCCCCGGCCCCATCGCCGTCTTCGACGGCCCGGCCTACGCCGGCGACGCCTCCATCAGCCACATCCCCGCGGGCGACAAGCGGCTGCTGGCCTACGCGGTCGATCTCGACGTCGCCGCGCTGACCAAGCCCGAGCAGACCAGCACGGTGACGCGTCTGCGCATCGTGGACGGCGCCGTCGAGCAGACCACGAAACTCCGCTCGACCACCACCTACGGCTTCGACAACAAGGACGCCGCCCGCGGCCGCACCATCCTCGTCGAGCACCCCCGCATGCCGGGGTGGGACCTCGTCGAGCCCAAGCCCGTCGATGATGCGGACGGGCCCGAGCAGACCCGCGACTACTACCGCTTCGAACTCGAACTCGCCCCCGCGGCCGGCGGCGCCCTCTCCGTCGTCCAGGAGCGGACCGAGCGGCAGACCATCGCCGTCACCAGCTTCGACCTCCCGACGATCCTCGCCTACCACCGCCAGGGGAAGGTCTCCGACGGCGTGCTGGAGGCCTTCCGCACGGTGGCCGCGATGCAGGCGGCCGTGAGCGAGGCGGAGCGGGCGATCGCCCTGATCGACCGTGAGGTGGGATCCATCCGCGACGACCAGAGCCGCATCCGCGCCAACATGAACGCCATCGATCGCAACAGCGACCTCTACCGCCGCTACATGACCAGGCTCACGGAACAGGAGACGCAACTGGAGTCCCTCAACACCCGGCGCATCGAAGCCCAGGACGCGCTCGAGGCCCGCCGGGCGGAGTTGCACGACTACCTCAGGAATCTGACGGTCGAGTAGACGAGAGGGGAGGCGGGCACCGGGCGCCGTGTGCCGCGTCGCCATCCGATGATGGCGACCGCCCGCTGCCCTGCATCCCCGCGCCCGCCGCTTGTCCCTCTGCGGATCCTTCCCCGCGCCACACCAGCACCCGGCGCTTGGTACGCAGCCCCCCTCTGCCCTGCTCGTCCCCAGCCCTTCCACAACAGACGGGGCCCGCTCATGCGAGCGGGCCCCGTTGATCAGACCTCGATTCTGTCGGACCGATCAGAGCGATCAGTCGTACCAGAAGACCGGGGTGACGAGGTTGTTGCTGCTCTGCGCCGTGGCGATCGGACGGAGCAGGTTGTTGGAGCCGGAGACGTGGAACTCCGGGCTGCCCGTATCGCGGCCGGCCTCGTCAACCTCGTCGATGAAGAGGTTGTCCAGAACAGCCAGGGGCTGGCCGGTGCGGCGGCGGTAGGTGACGCCATCCGGGTTCGGCTTGGTCTCGAACGAGACGTGCGAGTCGTTGTAGCCGATGTTGCCGGACCAGCTGTTGCGGCCGCCGTGGATCAGGAGGGTGTTGGAGTCAACGCCGGGCCTCGCGTTCAGGGGCGGGTTGAGGGTGTAGCGGCCGTTGGCGGGGTAGGAGGTCTCCTGGTAGGCCGGGCCGCGGTCGCCGAAGATGGCCTCGGTGGTCGTGAAGGTGTTGGACCACTTGTTCAGCCGCTTGCCGAAGGGCGGGTTCTGGGCGTAGGACTGGTGCGAGACGCGGTTCCCGGTCGAAAGGTTGCCGGACGCGTCACGGCGCTGACCGTTGTTCGCCTCGTTGGTCATGGGGGTGCCGGCGAACCCGGGGTCCCACAGGGCCAGCGTCGAGACGCCGCCGTAGGACTGCGCCGCGCGGGGATCGGCGAACTCGTACTTGTCGTCGCGGACGACCTGGGCCGTGTTGGACTCGGCCGGGTTGATCGCCAGCTCGGTCGTGACGGCGCCTTGGAAGATCAGGATCGACAGGATGTTGCCCGTGTTGTCCTTCCGGGTGATGTCGTTGCCGTGGTTGTTGATCGTGGTGTTGCCGGCGTCCAGGCGGCTGGGCAGCGGGTAACTGTCCTGGTTGTTCTGGGCGAAGACGACCATCGCCTGGACGATGTTGCGGATCTGGGTCGCGTCCTTCAGCTGACGGGCGGAGGCGCGGGCCTTGCCGAGGGCCGGCAGCAGAATGCCGACCAGCAGGGCGATGATCGCGATCACCACCAGCAGCTCGATCAGGGTGAATGCACGATTCTTCTTCATTGCACTGTGCTCCAGTCGAACGATGACTGTTCCTCATTCCGGCCCGGGACACGGGCGACGAACGCCGCCGTCCGGCCTTGGGCCACACACGGGAAAAACGCTGAGAGTTCTCGCGACGCCCCGCGGAGACTGAGGGTCACGTGCTGCAGATGGCTCCGGAGGGAGGCACACCAATGGCTGCGACCGGACGGGATCTCTCCCGCCGACTGACCGCTGTGTGTTGCCCGACCTCGCGGAATCCTCCTGCGAACGAGACCCGAGGCGACCTCGGAACGCCGCGAACCGACTTGACCGACCCCGGCGGCCCTTCGCTCCCCGGTCGCCGCCTCGCGGCAGACGCCCGTGGAACCCGGACCCGGGTCATCCAGGATGTCGGCGTGTGTGTGGCCTCGTCGCGGATCATGCGGGCGGCCGGAAGCCGCCATGAGGACCATGGGTGGAAATGTGGCGACCGATCGTGGTCACACACGCGCCAAGTTATCTGCCCTGCAGGAGCAGTCTGTACAACCTACTGTAATTTCTCCGCATGTCAAGTCCGCAGGTTCCGCCTGGAAGCCCGAAAATCTGTACATCTCACGCTTCCATACGCACCCCGAATATCCCCAGATTCTCCCTATGGCCAACCCCAGCCACGACCCGCACGTACGTCTGACAGAACTCGGCCTGACCCTGCCGCCTCCCCCGAAACCGGTTGCCGCATACATCCCCACCCGCCTCATCGGCAACCTTCTGTTCGTCAGCGGCCAGATCCCGCTGAAGGATGGGGCCCTGATGGCGACCGGGATCGTCCCTCGGGACGTTCCGATCGAGACGGCGCAGGAGTGCGCCCGGCAGTGCGTTCTCAACGGCCTCGCCGCGGCGAGCGCCGCCCTGGGCTCCCTCTCCCGGATCGCGTCGGTCGTCCGCGTCGGCTGCTTCGTCGCCTGCGACGACTCGTTCACCGACCACCCGAAGGTCGCCAACGGGGCGAGCGAACTGCTGGTGGAGATCTTCGGGGAGCGGGGTCGCCACGCCCGCGCCGCGGTGGGGGCGCCGAGCCTGCCGCTGGGCACGCCGGTGGAGGTGGAGTTCCTCTTCGAGGTGACGCCGTAGCGACCGTGGAGAGTGGAAAGCGAAAAGTGGAAATCAGCAGGCCGGATGGGCCCCTGATCTCCACTTTCATTTTCCACTTTCCGCTTTTCGCTTTCCTCAGCCCCCGAACGCCTTCTTGTAGTCGGCCACGAACTGCGCCAGGCCCGTGTCGGTCAGCGGGTGCTTGAGGAGCTGCTGGATGACCTTGAACGGGACCGTGCAGACGTCGGCCCCGGCCAGGGCGCAGTCCACCAGGTGCTTCGGGTGGCGAATCGACGCGGCCAGGAGTTTGGTCTCGAAGCCGTAGTTGTCGTAGATCGCCCGGATCTTCTGGATCAGGTCCATCCCGTCCTCGGAGATGTCGTCGAGCCGGCCGATGAACGGGCTGACCAGGTACGCCCCCGCCTTGGCCACCAGCAGCGCCTGCATCGGCTGGAAGCAGAGCGTCATGTTCACCCGCACCCCCTCGTCGCTGAAGGTGCGGCAGGCCCGGAGCCCGTCGAGCGTGCAGGGGAGCTTGATGACGATGTTGTCCGCGATCTTGGCGTGCTCCCGCCCCTCCCGGATCATGCCCTCGTAGTCGGTGGAGACCACCTCCGCCGAGACCGGCCCGGGGACCAGCTCGCAGATCTCCGCCAGCCGCTTGGCGTAGGGGACCTTCTCCTTGGCGATCAGCGACGGGTTGGTCGTCACCCCGTCGAGGATGCCCATCTCCGCGGCCTGCTTGATCTCGTCGATGTTCGCCGTGTCGATGTAGATCTCCATCCGTCGTCTCCCTGTCGCCGGCCGGTGCGGCGCCCCGATGAGTGCGATCCGTGACCTCGAGCCCGGATCGTAGCCGGGGGGCCGGGAATGAAGAAATCTCATCCGCGAAAAGCCCCCGGGCGTGAGCCCGGGATCAAACGTCCCCCCGCGGTCGCAGTCCACGGAAGAGCGCGGGGAGTGCAGGGCAAGCGGGGAACGCGAGGACGCAGTGGGAGGAAAAGACAGGAACGCAGAGGTCGCAGAGGCGGCAGAGCAGCGCGGAGAAGAAGAGGGGCGGGTTCCAGGAGTGAGGGCAGACCGATCTCGCCTGGGTGGAAGGGGAGCATCGGGTCATCCAGCCACAGAGGTCGAGCATTGCTCCCACCCGGGGGCTCATCGCTCCCCTCTTCTCATCCAACCCGCCTTCCTCTGCGTCCCTCTGCTGTCTCTGCGACCTCTGCGTTCCTGCCTTCCCGCTCTTCCCCGCTCCCGCCGCGTCCCCTCCCCTGGTACGGTCCATCGCGAGATTCTCCTTCACCGCGCCGACTCGGCCGGCTGGTCGAGCAGCGCCCGGAGTTCGCGCCGCATCACCTTCCCCGTCGGGTTCCGCGGCAGGGCGTCCACCCGGCGGATCTCGTCGGGCACCTTGTACCCCGCCAGCGAACCGCGGCACCACCCCTTCAGTTCCCGCTCGTCGAACGGGGCCGTGCGTCCCGACCCCGGCGGGTCCTCCTTCATCTCCACGAACGCCACCGGCACCTCGCCGCGCATCGGGTCCGGCTTGCCGATCACCCCCGAGTCCTTCACGGCCGGGTGACGGTTGAGCACCTCCTCGATCTCGCGCGGGAAGACGTTCTCCCCGCCGATGATCATCATCTCCTTCAGCCGCCCGGTGATGTGCAGGTGCCCCGCCTCGTCGAAGCGGCCGATGTCGCCGGTCCTGAGGTACCCGCGCTCGTCGAACGCCGCGGCCGTCGCCTCCGGCAGTTTGTAGTACCCCTTCATCAGGTTCGGGCCGGCGATGCGGATCTCCCCCTCGGCCCCCGGCGGGAGGTCGGCCCCGGTCTGGAGGTCCACGATCCGCTCCAGCACCCCCGGCAGCGGCGGACCGACGGATCGCGGCCGCCACTCGTGCGGCCGGCACCAGTTCGTCACCGGCGACGTCTCCGTCAGTCCGTACCCCTCGTTGATCGTCACCCCGAAGCGCTCGCGGAAGCCTTCGAAGACCGCCTGCGGGAGCGGCTCGCCCCCGGAGACGACGAACCGCAGCGGAGCGAAGTCCTCCCGGGTGGCGTCCTTGGCGTGCAGCAGCGCGTTGTACATCGACGGGATCGCCACGAAGCACGTCGGCCGGTGCTCGCGCAGCAGCCGGATCAGCTTCGCCGGCACGAACCGAGCCGTGTACACCGCCTTGCACCCCACCGTCAGCGGCAGGAGCGTCAGCACCGTTAGCCCGAAGGAGTGGAACTGCGGGAGCACGCCCAGCAGGACGTCCCGGTCGCTGAAGTCCACGTGCCGGCGGATCTGGGCGAGGTTGGAGGTGAGGTTGCCGTGGGAGAGCATCACCCCCTTCGGCCGGCCGCTGGTCCCCGAGGTGTAGAGCAGGACGGCCAGGTCGTCGTCGTCCGCCGCGGCGGGCCATCGCGGCTCCGGGACGCCGGAGTAGTCCACGTCCTGATCCATCCTCACCAGGTTGCGGATCGGCGGCACGCCCCCGCCGCCATGGGGGGCGTAGAGGCACTCGTCCGCGGAGGAGCCGAGGAAGTCGAGCATCGGCTGGACGGTGACGACGGTGTCGGCGCCGCAGTCCTCCAGGACATACTTGAGTTCCTCCGCCTTGAGGAGGTAGTTCAGCGGAACAACGGTCTTGCCGAGCATCCACCCCGCCAGGGCCGCGACCGGGAAGACCCCGCTGGTCGGCAGCAGCAGCCCCAGGGTTCTGGACTCGCACCGGGGCTGGAGATACGCAGCCAGGTGCAGCGCGCCCACGAGGATCTCGGCGCGGCGCCAAGTCCGCCGGTCGTCCACGATGGCGGTGCGACCGGGGGCGGCGAGAAGACGGCGGATGATCTGCCAGTGGATCGACATGACGCTCTCGTCCCCACCGTGCCCCCGGGCCTCGGCCGATCAGGGGCACGAACACTCAAGGCCCGGTGACCGACTGAGCCGATACGCTAGCGGGAAACCCGCTGCGAGTCCTGCCCGAACCTTGGGCGAGCCGCGGCGGGGGTGCGTCAGGGTCCGCGCCGGAGAGTTTCATGTCCCGCAGGCGATCGATCGTGACGGCCCGGATGCTCGGGCCGCTGGCTTTTCTCGCGGCCGCGACGGTCCTGCCCGGCTGCGGCAGCGGCGGGGGATCTGCCCGGCTGAGCACCCGAGGCGACGGCGGCGCCCTGACCGACGCCGGGTATTCCTACGACTCCCCCTCGTCGTCCGCCGGCGCCAGAATGGAGAGGTACGTCGCGGCGTACCTTGAGGGGCGGTACAGCGTGGCCAAGTCGTTGGCCGAAGCGGAGATGCGCCGCACCACCGGCCCCGCGGCGGACCGCGCCGCCCTCATCGCCGGGCTCGCCGCGCACGCCCAGAACCAGCACTCCGACGCCGAACGGCTCCTCTCGCCTCTGGCCAGCAACCCGGACCGGGAGATCGCCGGCCGGGCGCAGGCCTGCCTGGGACTGATCGCGGCGGAACGGAAGGAGCATGCGAAGGCCGCGGACCTGCTCGCCTCCGCGGCCCGGCGGCTGTCGGGGAACGAAGCGGCACGTGCGGCGATGTTTGCCGGGGACTGCCTAGCGGCCCTGGGGCGCAGCGCCGAGGCCCGCACGCAGTACAGCATCGCATCGGCCAACGCCTCGGACGCGGCCCTGAAGCGATCGATCGCCGACAGGCTCGAGATCGGGAACTTTACGGTGCAGGTGGGGGTGTACAGCTCGCGGGCCAACGCCCAGAAGGCGGCGATGGACATCTCCGGAGCGGCGGCGATGCTGGGGCTGGGAGAGCCGCGGATCGTCGAGCGCGTCGAGGCCGGCGGGGGGCGGTCGTACGTGGTGCAGGTGGGCCGCTTCTCGACGCGCCGTCAGGGGACCCAGGCGCAGGCGAGGCTGGGGAGCGGATGGCTGGTCTCCGTCGCCGCGGGCGAGTAAACCACGAACACGTCGGGCGACGGGCCGGAATGCTGGAACCGCGACGCGGCGGGGGCGTCATACTTTGAAGTGACGGTGATGCGTGGCCCCGCGCCACGCCTGGCCCGCCGTGGGGACGAGCGGAGCGGACCATCATGATGAGCAACCTGACCTCTTGGCGCGGCCTGCGACGCCGCGCGCGGTGGGCGGCGGTGGGGCTGGCGGCCGCGCTGGGCGGAGCGGCGTGGGCGCAGCAGACCGGCGCGGCGAACCCGCCCCAGGACGAGGGGGCGTCGGGGAACATCGCCGCGGTGCAGGATCCCCCGGCGCCGCCGGCGGACACGCGGACGCTGCAGGAAATGCAGCGCGACCTGCGGAAACTCCGCGCGACGTACTTCGGCACGATGCGCAACCGCGAGATCCGGCAAGCGGGGATCGCCAGGCTGCGCGCGTACACCGACCCGGTGATCTTCCCCGACCTGCTGGAGATCTTCGCGCACGAGCAGGAGGACGTCCGCACGGCGATCCTCGATCACCTCTACGACCTGAAGACCGAGCAGGCCGACGCGACGCTGGCGTGGGCGGCGATCCACGACAAGCAGGAGTGGTTCCGCAACGCCGCGGCCGAGCGTCTCGCCCGCCGGACCGCCGAGGAAGGGGCGGTGCCCATGCGGGCGCAGTGGGTGATCGCCGCGGGGCTGCGGAAGACAGGCAAAGAACTCGACGCGTCGGCGGAGCTTGCCTCGACGCTGAAGCTCTACGAGGCGATCCCGATGCTGATCAACGCCCAGCTCGGCTCCAGCCGCGGCGGCGGACCGGGCGGGGCGACGGGCGGCGCCCTGGGCGAGATCCTCATCGCCACGCAGCAGGCGTACGTCGCCGACCTCGAGCCGGTCGTCGGCGACTCGGCGGTGGCGTTCGACCCGCAACTGGGCGTCATCACCTCGGGAACGTACCTGCGCGTCACCGACGCGCCCGTGGTGACCTACCGGACGGAGGTTCACAAGGCGCTGACCCGGCTCGCCGACGCCGGATGGGACGGCCGCTCGACGAAGTCCTTCGGCTACGACATCCCGAAGTGGCGGCACTGGTACGTCAACGAGTTCCTGCCGTACCGCAGGCAGGTCGAAGCGCAGGCCGCGGCCGCCGCGCCGAGCCCCGCCGCGCCCCCGGTGCAGCAGCGCCCGAAGTGACCGCGGCGCAGCGATACCGTCGTCCGGTGACCTAATCGTCCGCGACCGCGATCACCGACGCCACCGCGTGCGTCTCGGTGTGCGAGAGCGAGACGTGCCACTGGGTGATCTTCAACTCCGCGGCGACCTCGGCGGCCCGGCCGGTGAGCACGAGCCCCGGCCGTCCGCTCGCGTCGCGCACGACCTCGATCTCCGGCCAACTGATCCCCCGCGTCAGCCCGGTGCCCAGGGCCTTGAGGGCGGCCTCCTTGGCGGCGAACCTCGCGGCCAGGTGCTCGGCCTCGCGGCGCGAGCCGGCGCCCGCCTCCCGCTCCCCGGCGGTGAAGCAGCGCGACAGGAACCGCTCGCCGTGCTCGTGGAGCATCCGGCCCACGCGGGCGACCTCGACGATGTCGATCCCGTGACCGGCGATTCGCATGGCGGCCGATGATAGTGGTTCGCAAGAAGCCGAGGAAGCCGGGCGGCGACGGCCGCCCCCCGTCTTGTCGCGGCGGAGGCGTGAGGACGCTCACCGGTGCTTCGATCGAATCGAGGACGTTCCCGGCAGGGGGCCGCGCGCCGACGGGGGCCGGCTCAGCCGCGGTCAGTTGTCCTTCGCGCCGGACTTCTTCGATCCCGAGGAGGGCTTCGACTCGACGCTGGAGGAGGCCGACGCCGTGCCGTTCGAACTGGTCTTCGATCCGGAGTCGGACGACGAGGACGCCGCCGACTTCTCCGACGCCGCAGCCTTCTTGTACGACTCGGAGCGGTAGTCCGTCTGGTAGAACCCGGAGCCCTTGAACAGCACGGCGGCGCCGGTGCCGATGAGCCGCTCCAGCGCGTTCTTCCCGCACGACGGGCAGGTGCGCAGCGGCTTGTCCTTCATCGACTGGAACGCCTCCATCGTGTGGTTGCAGGCGGTGCACTTGTAGTCGTACGTCGGCATAAGCGGTCTCTCACAACTTCGGTCCGTGCCCGCGGCGTTCGGCCGCTTGACGCACGGGGTGGATCGATCGTCGCATCAGTCGGCGCCGGCCGCCGCGGCCTCAGCCCTCCGACGCCACCGACACCTTCGCCGGACGGATGACCCGGTCGCCCAGGGCGTAGCCGGCCTGGAGCGTCGCGGAGATGCGCCCCGGCTCCACGCCGCTGTCGCCGGCGGGGCCGTGGATCATCGCCTGGTGGCGGGTGGGGTCGAACTCGTCTCCGGGCTGCGGGTTGATCGGCGTGACGCCGTGCATCTCCAGCGCCCGCAGCAGCTCGGCGCGGATCGCCTTGACCCCCTCCATCACCGCCTCGACCTGCGGGCTCGTGACGGGCTGCTTGAGCGCGACGTCGAAGTGATCGATCACCGGCATGATGCTCATCAGCACGGCGGTGATCCCCTGCCGCCTGGCCTCCTGCTCGTTCAAGAGCGCGCGGCGCTGGTAGTTCTGGAAGTCCGCCAGCGCGTGGAGGTACTTCTGGTGCGCCTCGTCCCGCTCGGCGGTGAGCTGGGCGATGCGCTCGTCAACGTCCGCCGGCGGCGGCTGGGCGCCGAGCGTCGGCTCGGGCTCTCCGGTGGCCTGGGGTGCTTGATCCTGGTGCTTGGCGTCGTTCATGGCTCATCCATCCGGCATCGCGGAGCCCCGGCCGCCTGCTCGCGGCGGGGGGCCGCCGTCGGTCTGCGGTCTAGCCCGCGAACGTGTCGCGGATCTTCTTCCAGAAACTCTGGGTCTCGGGCATCACGTCGTGGTTCTCGGTCGCGGCGAACTCGCGCAGCAGCTTCTCCTGCGCCGCGCTGAGCTTGCGGGGAACCTCGATGGCGACCACCACGACCATATCGCCCCGTCGCCCCGTCCGCAGGTCCGGCAGCCCCTGCCCGGGGATCCGCAGCACCGTCCCGTGCTGCGTCGCCCGCGGGATGGTCAGCTTGTGCCGCCCCTCAAGGGTAGGGACCTCGACCTCCGCCCCGAGCGTCGCCTGCGTGAAGGAAATCGGGATGCGCAGCAGCAGGTGGTCGCCGTCGCGCTTGAACAGCTCGTGCTCCTTCACCCGCACCACCACGTGCAGGTCGCCCCGCACCCCCTCGCCGGTCGGCGAGGCCTCCACGGGCGGCGGCTCCCCCTCGCCCCGGACGCGGACGGCCTGGCCGTCGCTGATCCCGGCCGGGATGCGGACCACGATGGTCCGCTTCTTCGGGACGCGCCCCTTGCCGCGGCAGGTGTCGCAGAACTCCCGGATGACGGCGCCGCGCCCGGCGCAGGAGGGGCACGTGGTCACCATGCGGAACATCCCCCCCAGGCCGCTCTGCTGGACGCGCCCCTGCCCGCCGCAGGTGGGGCAGGTGACGGGCTTGGTGCCGGGCTTGGCCCCGGTGCCGGAGCACTTCTCGCAGACGTCCAGGCGCGTGAACTCGACCTCGCGCTCGGCCCCGGTGAGGACCTCCTGGAGGGAGATCTCCACCTCCGTCTCCAGGTCGTACCCCCGGGCGACGCCCGAGCGGCCGCCCCCCGCCCGGCCCCGGGAGCCTAAAGCGCCGCCCCCGAAGATGTCGTTGAACATCGAGAAGATGTCCTCGACGTTCATCCGGCTGAAGTCGTGCGCCGCGGCCCCCGCGCCCCGCAGCCCCTCGTGCCCGAAGCGGTCGTAGCGGGCCCTCTTCTCCGGGTCGGAGAGGACCTCGTACGCCTCGGCGCACTCCTTGAACTTGGCCTCCGCCTCCGGGTTGTCCGGGTTGCGGTCCGGGTGGTACTTCATCGCCATGCGCCGGTAGGCGCGCTTGATCTCTTCGCCGTCAGCGGTCCTGGCGACGCCGAGGATCTCGTAGTAGTCGCGGGTGGTGGGCATTGACTTCTCGATTCGATCCAGCCAGAGCGGACGGGAATCTTTAGACCAGTCGGAGCGGAGTCGCATGTCCCAAGGGTCATGCCCGTCCGCGCTCCTCCTCCCGGAACACCGATGGAACGCTCGAACGCATCGCCGGGCCGACCCCGAAGTGGCGCCGAGGACTCCCCGTCGAGGTCACTTACGGAACCACCTCCTCAAGCGATCTCCTCAAGCGATTGAGCAGTCCCCGCCAACCCCGCTTGCCCGAAGCGGGGCGGCGGCCGGCGTCCCCGCTGATCCCGATCCACGCACGGACCTCCTCGACCAGGGGCTCCGGCGTCGTCAAGACCTTGCCGTCCTCGTCGAAGTACATGCCCCGCGTCAGCCTCAGCATGGCCGCGGCGCACGCCATCGCCGACTGTCCCTCGGTCTCGTCGCCGATCGCCCCCGCGTGCTCGGGGTGATGGATCGATTCGCCCGGGAACCACTCGAACCCGGCCGGCCGCCCCCCGAGCGTCGCCGGGAGGAACCCGCTGTGGGTCGAAAGGTCCGCCGGGTCGAGCGTGAGGTCGAAGCCCAGGCCGCGGGCCGCGGCCTCGAGGGCGGAGGTCGTCGGGAGGTCCCGGCGGCGGAACGCGATGGACTGCGAGATCGACACGCAGCGCTCCTCGGCGCCCGGGCGGGAGGCGCCCGCCCGTTTGAAGAGCGGCCGCGGTCTCTCGACCGCGGCCGCTGAACGTCCGTTCGGCAGAGGCCGGCTCAGCTCACCGCGCCCGCCACCACCTCGGCCTCCTCCTTCAGCTCGCTGACCAGCACGTTGGTCGTCAGCATCAGCCCCGCGACGCTCGCGGCGTTGATCAGGGCCGTCTTGACCACCAGCGCCGGGTCGATGATCCCGGCCTTGTACAGGTCCTCGAACTCGCCGGTCGCGGCGTTGAAGCCGAAGGAGGTCTTGTCCGTCTGGCGGACCTTCTCCACCACCAGGTCGCCGTCGTAGCCGGCGTTCTCGGCGATCTGCTTCAGGCACGCCTCGGTGGCGCGGAGGACGATGTCGAAGCCGAGCTTCTCGTCGCCCCGGGCCTTCTTCTTCGCGGCCTCGATCGCCTCCTGCGTGCGGATCAGCGCCACGCCGCCGCCGGGGACGTACCCCTCCTTGGCCGCGGCCCGGGTCGCGTGCAGCGCGTCGTCCACCCGGTCCTTCTTCTCCTTCATCGCGACCTCGGTCGCCGCGCCGACGTTGATCACCGCGACCCCGCCGGTGAGCTTCGCCAGCCGCTCCATCAGCTTCTCACGGTCGTAGTCGCTGGTGGACTTGTCGTGCTGGGCCTTGATCTGCTCGGCGCGGGCCTTGATGTCCGCCTTCTTGCCGGCGCCCTCGATGATGGTCGTGTCGTCCTTGGTGACGACGACCTTCTTGGCGCGGCCGAGCTCGGAGAGCTCGATCGACTCCAGCGTCCGGCCCAAGTCCTCCGAGAAGAAGGTCCCGCCGGTGAGCACCGCGATGTCGGCGAGCATCGCCTTGCGCCGGTCGCCGAAGCCGGGGGCCTTGACGGCGCACACCTTCAGCACGCCGCGGAGCCGGTTGACGACCAGCGCCGCCAGCGCCTCGTTCTCCACCTCCTCGGCGATGATCAGCAGCGGCTGGCCGCTGGTGGCGACCTTGTTCAGCAGCGGCAGCAGGTCCGCCAGGTTGGCGATCTTCTTCTCGTGGATGAGGATCAGGCAGTCCTCGAGCACCGCCTCCGCGGTCTTGGGGTCGGTCATGAAGTACGGGGAGATGTACCCCTTGTCGAAGGCCATCCCCTCGACGTACTCGAGCGTCGTCTCCGCGCTCTTGCCCTCCTCGATCTCGACCACGCCCTCGGGGCCGACCTTCGCGATCGCCTCGGCGATGTGCTCGGCGATCGTGGCGTCGTAGTTGCTCGACACCAGCGCGATCCGCCGGTAGTCCTCCTTGCCCTTGGTGCGGACGGCCATCGCGTCGATCGCCTCGGCCGCGGCCTCCGCGGCGGCGTTGATCCCCCGCTGCAGCTGCACCGGGTTGGCGCCCGCGGCGACGTGGCGGAGGCCCTCGGAGAAGATCGCCTCCGCCAGGACGGTCGCGGTCGTGGTGCCGTCGCCCGCCTTGTCGGCGGTCTTCTTGGCGACCTCGTTGACCATCTTGGCCCCCATCGCCTCGAACGGCTCGGGGAGGGAGACCTCGCGGGCGACGCTGACGCCGTCCTTGGTGATCGAGGGACCGCCGTAGGACTTCTGGATGATGACGTTGCGCCCGACCGGGCCCATCGTCACCTTCACGGCGCGGGCGAGGCGGCCGACGCCCTTCTTGAGCTCGATCAGCGCCGCGTCGTCGAACATCACTTGCTTGGTGGCCATAGGTGGATTCCTTAGAGGCAATGGGGAATGGGCAATGGGCAATGGAGAAGATCTCAGCCCTGTTCGCCCTCCAGACTTCGAATCGGCCCGGCGAGGACGCGAGCGACGTCGTTTGTCTGCTCCGCCAACGCCTCGTGTTTCTCTTGACTTATGTACGACAGGTCTCTGGCAAAGAGCAACTGGGTCTCGAGCTCGAACAGGGCGCCGCGGGACATCTTCAGGTAGCGCAGGTCATCCTGCGCGGCTCCCTTTTCCATATCCCTCGGCGATGTTGCTGGCAATGGAGACGCCCCCGCGTCGGAGCCGGCTCGTGAGCCCGAATCGTTCATGATCCGGGAACTCACCGGTGCACCGGTAGACCTCGAGCCCGAGCGCGTACGCGCGCTGCCAGACCACGAGGCCGCGGTAGCTCCGGATTTCGTCCCACCCATTGCCCATTGCCCATTCCCCATTGCCCATTGCCCGGAACGTCAGCCGCCGATCACGCCCAGCAGCTCCGACTCACGCAGGATCAGGTGCTTGACGCCCTTGATCTCCACCTCGGTGCCGGCGTACTTGCCGTAAACGACCTGGTCGCCCTCCTTCACGCTCATCTCGGCGCGCTTGCCGTTGTCCAGCCGCTTGCCGGGGCCGACGGCGATCACCTCGCCGCGGACGGGCTTCTCCTTGGCCGTCTCCGGCAGGTACAGGCCGGAGGCGGTCTTGGACTCGGACTCGATGGGCTTGACCAGGACGCGATCTTCAAGGGGCTTGACGGCCATTGATGTTTCTCCGGATCTCTGCTGGTCGCGGGATGGTCCCCCGCGGTTGGTGTGCTCGGTTCAATCGATCACGCGCGTCGCCGCCGCGGGCGGCGAGCGCTCAGAACCCCATCCCCCCCATCCCGCCGCCGTGCGAGTGGGCGTGCTCCTCCTTCTCCTCGGGCTTGTTGGTGACGATGCAGTCGGCCGCGAGCAGCACGGTCGCCACGCTCGCCGCGTTCTGCAGCGCCGAGAGGTCCACCTTCGCCGGGGTCAGCACGCCGCTCTTGATCAGGTCGCCGTACTCCAGCGTCAGGGCGTTGAACCCGAACGCGCCCTTGCCCTCGGCGACCTTCGCCACCACCACCGACCCCTTCTCCCCGGCGTTCTCGGCGATGGTGTGCAGCGGCACGGTCAGCGCCTTGTACACCACGTCGATCCCCGCGGCGAAGTCGTACTTGTAGTGGCCCACGTCCTCGACGGTCACGTCCACGTGCTCGCCGCTGCGGGTGGTCTTGCCGTAGACGGCCTTCCACTCCTTGATGTTCTCGATCGCCTGGCGGGCGCGGATGAAACTCACGCCGCCGCCGGGGACGACGCCCTCGGCCACCGCCGCGCGGGTCGCGTGCAGCGCGTCCTCCACGCGGGCCTTCTTCTCCTTCAGCTCGGCCTCGCTGGCGGCGCCGACGTTGATCTGCGCCACCCCGCCGGCGAGCTTCGCCAGCCGCTCCTGGAGCTTCTCACGGTCGTAGTCGCTGGTGGACGCCTCGATCTCGCGCCGGATCTGCTCGATGCGGGCCTGGATGTCCTTCGTCGAGCCGGCCCCCTCGATGATCGTGGTGTTGTCCGCGTCCACCTCGATCTTCTTGGCCATGCCGAGCTGGCTGAGCTCGACGTCGTCCAGGTCGATCCCCAGGTCCTTCATGATCGGCTGGGCGCCGGTGAGGATCGCGATGTCCTCGAGCATCGCCTTGCGCCGGTCGCCGTAGCCGGGGGCCTTGACGGCGCACACCTGCAGCGTCCCGCGCAGCTTGTTGATCACCAGCGTCGAGAGCGCCTCGCCCGTGACGTCCTCGGCGATGATCAGCAGCGGCTTCTTCGCCGCCATGACCTTCTCCAGCAGCGGCACCAGCTTGGTGACGCTCTCGATCTTGTCCTCGTGCACCAGCACCAGGCACTTCTCGAGCTCGACCTTCATCTCGTCCACGTTCGTGACGAAGTTCGGGCTCAGGTACCCGCGGTCGAACTGCATCCCCTCGACGACGGTCACCTCCGTCTCCAGGCTCTTGCCCTCCTCGACGGTGATGACCCCGTCCTTGCCGACCCGCTCGAAGGCGTCGGCCAGGATCTTGCCGATCACCGGGTCGTTGTTCGCCGAGATCGTCGCCACCGACTGGATGTCCGCCTTGCCGCTCACCGGCTTGGCGATCTTGCGGATCTCCTCGCTGACGACCTCCACACCCTTCTTCATCCCGCGGATCAGCGCGTTGGGGTCAACCCCCGCCGCCACGTACCGCAGCCCCTCCCGGAACAGCGCCTCGGCCAGCACCGTCGCCGTCGTGGTGCCGTCGCCCGCGTCGTCGCTGGTCTTGCTCGCGGCCTGCTTGACCAGCAGCACCCCCATGTTCTCCGCCTTGTCGCGCAGCTCGATCTCCTCCGCCACGCTCACCCCGTCCTTGGTGACGGTCGGGCCGCCCCAGGACTTGTCCAGAACGGCGTTGCGGCCGCGGGGACCGAGCGTCGCCTTCACCGCCCGGGCGAGCTTCTCGACGCCGGCGAGGAGGGCTTGACGGGCTTCCACGTCGAAGGTCAGGACTTTGGCGGGCATGGATTGGCTCCGAGGATGGTGTCTTCTGGAACAGGTTCAGACTCGGTAGAGCCGGGCCCGGCAACGGTCGCGCGGCCTCGGCGGCCCCTTAGACGGCAACCGCGGTGCCACATCCGGCCGCCCCCGCCGCACCCCGCATCGAGCGCCAACGGCCATTTCTCCCCCCCACCGTCGCCCAGCCCCGCCTGTCAGACGCGAGCCGACCTACCCCGACGCCTGCCGGAATGGCAGCCCACCCCCCTCCCCACTCTTCCCTTCACGCCCTCGCCCGTCACCCCCGCGGCCGCTCACCGCCTCACGCCCGGTGCTATCATCGGCCCATGCTCGCCTCGTCCCCCTCAATGCTCCCGATCCTCCAGACGCCCCCGCTCCCCGCCACCCTCGCCGCGACGGACATCGGCTCCTACGCCCCCGTCCTGCTGCTGATCCTCATGGCGATCACCTTCGCGGTCGCCAACATCGTGCTCACCAAACTCCTGGGCCCCAGCCGCGAGGGCGCCCTCAAGAGCACGACCTACGAGTCGGGCATGAACCCCGTCGGCACCGCCCGCAAGCGGTTCAACGTCCGGTTCTACCTGATCGCGATGATCTTCCTGGTCTTCGACATCGAGATCATCTTCCTCTATCCCTGGGGCGTGACCTTCCCCAACCTCTCCATGGCCGCCCCCGAGTCCGCCATCTGGCTCGGCCGCATCGGCTTCTTCCTCCTGACGACGGTCGTCGCCTACATCTACGGCTACCGCAAGGGCGTCTTCTCGTTCGACTGACCCTCTTCCCCGTGGCACGGGCTTTTTGGGGGGGGGGCAGCCCGTGCTCTCTTTCTCTCCCTCTCCTCCCCCACCTCATCCCGTCCCCCCGACTCTTCGGGGCGCCACGGCTGGGCGCATCGCCCGGCCGTGCTCTTCCCTTCTCCTTCTCTTCTCCCCTCCCCCTCCAGCCCCCTCTCCCCTCGGGAGAGGGCAGGGGTGAGGACTCCATAGCCTCCCTCCCCCCTCTACACGGCCCTCCGAACTCCTCCTCTTCCCCCCCTCTCCCGACACCTTCCCCGTCTACCGTTCTCCACATGCCCGCCGCCGTCACCGCCTCCCCCCCCGCCCCCGCAGTCGCCCCCCCGGCCGAGCGTGCCATCGCCGGAGGCATCGCCGCGGCCTGCTTCTCGCTCCTCGCCATCGCCGCCTCGCTCACCCCCGAGGCGGCGGGCCACGGGACGCACCAGCAACTCGGCCTTCCCCCCTGCGGATGGGTCCTCGCGGCCGGGTACCCCTGCCCGACCTGCGGCATGACAACCGCCTTCGCCGCCGCCGCCGATGGGGACTTCGCTGCGGCGTTCGTCACCCAGCCCATGGGGGCCATCCTGGCCGTCGCCACGGCCGCGGCCTTCTGGTGCTCCCTGCACGTCGCGGTTTTCGGCTCGCGGCTGGGCCGGCTTTGCGGTACGCTCGTACGCCCACGCTGGTTATGGATCTTCGCGGGAGCCTGGGCCGCCAGTTGGGCGTACAAGATCGCGACCTGGCCGGGTGTGTAGGCCCCGCCGCTGACCCGAAAGGACACCTCTCGTGAAGCATCACCCGACGACGCCGGGATGGTGGCCGACTCGACCGCCGCGACGCCTGCTCGGCGTCGGCGCAACCCTCGCCACGCTCTTCGCCGCCGCGGCCTTCCAGGGCGGCTGCGTCCTCGGCCAGCTCGTCGGCGGCATGGCCGCCTCCGCGCAGCGCACCGGCACCAGGACGGTCACCGCCAAGTACGCCGGCCTGAGGGATAAGAGTTTCGCCGTCGTCGTCTACGCCGATCGGATCATCCAGGCCGACTTCCCCGAGGTCGTCGGCGACCTGACCGTCACCATCGCCCGCCGGCTCGCCGAGCAGGGAACCGCCGTCGGTGCCAGCGGCTACATCCCCGGCGAGCGCATCCTCGAGTACCAGTACAGCAACCCCCGCTGGGTCGTCATGCCCTGGCGCGAACTGGGCGAGCAGCTCGGCGTGGACCGGCTGATCATCATCGAACTCCAGGAGTTCCGCCTCAACGACCCCGGCAACCAGTACACCTGGGCCGGCGTCGCCTCCGGCGCCGTCCGCGTCCTGGAACTCGACGGGCCCGCGCCGGACGCGCCCATCTTCCAGGAGCATGTGACCGTCCGCTTCCCGGACCAGGACGGCTACGGCCCCATGCAGATACCCGGCTCGACGGTCCGGCTCGCGTTGAGCAAGCGCTTCGTGGACCGCGCCTCCTGGCTCTTCTACGACCACGAAGAGCCGAACTACCCCGACTACTGATTCCCGCCCGGCCCATCTCGCCGCCATGAGGACCGCCCGACCATGACCCCACGGCAACCGACCCGCTCGCGCCTCTTCGCCCCGGCCCTGCTGACGCTCGCCGCCATCCTCGGCGCGTGCAACATCGCCGGCCCCGCCGGGTACTTCCTCCTGGGCCCCGAGAAGATCCCGGCGATGTACGAACTGGACCCGGATCGCCCCACCGTCGTCTTCATCGACGACCGCGCCAGCAAGGTCCCCGCCCGTACCGCCCGCACCACCATCGGCAAGGTGGCCGAACGGGCCCTGCTCGACGAGAAGGTCGTCAAGGAGGTCATCTCCTCCGAGGGCCTCGCCGCCGTCGTCTCCCGCGAGCGCTTCGGCCAGCCCATGGGCATCGCCGAGATCGGCGAGGCCGTCGGCGCCAGGACCGTCATCTACGCCACCATCGACGAGTTCACCATCTCCACCGACGGCACGACGTTCGCCCCCCGCGCCGTCCTCCGCGTGAAGGTCGTCGATACCGAGACCAAGCAGCGGCTCTGGCCCCGCGAAGACCCTGGGTGGTACGCCATGACCGTCCAGGTTCCCGAACGGCAAGGCCTCGCCCCCAGGACCGCGGCGGAGATCCAGGAGGCGCAGCAACTCCTGGCGACGCGTGTCGGCACCGCCCTGGCCAAACTCTTCTACAAGCACGAGGCGCACGTCCCCAGTGAACGCATCGGGCGCTAGGATGGCGGCCTGAGGGGAAGCCGCCGCCGTGACGCCCCGAGTCCTTCACCTGCTCCATCTCTCCGCCGGCGAGGAGCCGACGCTCGCCTGCCGCGCCGCCCTGGATATCCCCGGGTTCACACACGAACTCTGGACCATCGGCCCCGCCTCCGCCGCGGCCGATGCGTGGCCCGGCCTCGACTCGCACCCACGTCTGACGCCGCCGCTGGGCAACCCGCTCCTGGCATGGCGGGCTTCGCGCGCCCTGGCACGCGACCGCCGCCGGCGCAACGCCGCCCCAGACCTCGTTCAGTGCTGGTCCCCGAGCGCCTACGCCCTCGCGCGAACCACCTTCGGCCGCTACACCCCCGTCGTTGTCCTGGCGACCACCGACCCGACGCACCGAACCGTCGATGACGCCCACCCGTCGTGGAGCGCCGGCTCCCTTCTCCGCATGGCGCCGACGACGGTGGTCATGCGCCTCTCGCACTGGGAAGCGTGGCTGCACGTCGGCGCCGGGGACGTCCGCCTCCTGCCGCCTCCCGTCCCCGCGCCCCCCGCTTCCCCCGCGGGTGCGCCGGCGCGGCGCGATCTGCGTCGGATGCTCGGCATCGATGCCGCGGACGACGCCACGACCGTCGCCGTCGGCCTCCTGGCCGACCCGGCGCCCACCGGCGATGCGCGACGATTCTCGTTCATCATGGGCCTGCTGCACACCGTCGGCCGCCGCGTCGTCGGCGTCGTGCCGCGGGGCTGCGGGGTGATGCGCCCCGCGGCGAGGTTCGTCCGCGCCCACGGCCGCCGCTGGGGCCTCGTCGAGAGCCCGCTCCCCATGACCGCGATCGCTCACGCCATCGACGCCGCGGTCTGGCCCGGCCGCCACGGCGGCGCCGCCCTCGCCGCCGCCTACGCCGCCGCGGGCGTCCCCGTCGTCTGCGCCGACAGCGCAGACGAGATCGCCGCGGCCGTTGCCCACATCCCCGGCGCGGTCCCCCCTGTCGCGGCCCGCGATGCCGAGATGCGCTCGATCGCCGCCTCGCTCCTCCCGCTCGTCGAGGCCGCGACCTCTGGTTCGCGCGCGACCCCCGCGGCAGACCACCGTTCCGCGCCCGCCGGGCCGTCGTTCCAGTCCGTCCTCGCCGAAATCTGGCGCGAACGCCTCAGCCCGCCGGGGACCAATCCCTTCCGCGCGGCCGCCCACCCGCTGACAGGAGCCACCGCCCGATGACCGCACGCCCGGCCCCCGACGCCGCCAACCAGCAGTGGCGGCTGCTGTTCGTCTGCCTCGGCAACATCTGCCGCTCCCCGCTTGCGGAGGGTGTCTTCCTGGCCGTCGCCGAGGAGCGCGGCGTGCGAGACCGCTTCATCGTGGACTCCTGCGGCCTCGGCGGCTGGCACGTCGGCGAGCAGCCCGACCCGCGCGCCGTGGAGGTCGCCCGTCGCTACGGCGTCGAACTCAACCACTGCGCCCGCCAACTCGAGGTCCCGCGCGACTTCGAACGCTTCGACCTCCTCCTCGCCATGGACCGCGAGAACCTCCGCGGCATCCTCCGCGCCGGCGGCCCCAGGGATCGCACCAGGCTCCTGCGCACCTTCGAGCCCCCCCAGCCCGGCACGCCGCCCCAGACCGAACCCGAGGTGCCCGACCCGTACTACGGCGGCCGCGAGGGCTTCGAGAGCGTCTACCGTATGATCCGCTCCTCCTGTGAGGGGCTGGTCGAGACGCTCCTGACCCGAGGGCTGACATGAAGCGACGCGCGGCCCACCGCCCGGCTCCCGGCTTCTCCGCGGCCCGTCCATCGCCGCTCTCCCCCAACTCCGCGTTCACGCTCATCGAACTGCTCGTCGTCGTCGCGGTGATCGCGCTGCTGGTGGGCATCCTGCTCCCGGCCCTCGCCGGCGCACGCGCCGCGGCCCGGGCCACGGCCTGCGCCGCCAGGCTCGCGCAGCTCGGCGTCGGCCTGACGTTGTACTTCAACGACTACGACAACACGCTCCCCCAGGTCCGCATCGACATCGGCGGCGGCTACACCACCAACATCGGCGCCCTCTTCGGCGGCAAGAAGGGAACCCTCCCCGCCTACGGCATCAACGAGTACGGCGCGGAGCGCCGCCCGCTGAACCAGTACGTCCACCAGGGCGAGGTCCCACCCGATTCCGAGGACTCCAACTTCGAAATGGAACTCTTCAAGTCCCCCGTGGACAAGGGAGGCGAGGTCCCCGGCATGGGGTACATCCCGTCGATGTACGACCTGCTCGGCTCCAGTTACACCCTGAACGACCACACGCTCGATGGCGAGGAGTTCACCACCCTCATCCCCCCGGCCGGCGGCAAGATGCCCTACGTGCGCGACACCACCAAAACGTGGGTCCTCGGCGTCCACCCGATCTACAACTACCAGCAGGACGGCGACCGCATGCACCGCTGGTACGGTGAGGACGAGGTGCGGGCCAACCTCCTCTTCCTCGACATGCACGTCGGCCGCACGCTGCGCGTCCCCAAGGGCGTCGTCAACACCACACCGCAGTACACGTTCCTCCCCTGAAAAGGCGTTCCGCACCGGTGTGGGCAATGAAGAAGGGACGCCGGAACGACCCGGCGTCCCCTTGGTATTGTCGCTGACCTGATGCCGCCAGCGGCTCCCGCCCTACCGCTGGTCCCGCGGCCGGTCTCCCGCGCGCTTCGGCGTCGTGATCGCGTTGAACCGCACGAACTGCGTCACATTCGGGATCTCCGGCGTCGTCAGCCACCCCCAGAACGCGTACGCCCCGTGCGCCACCACCGTCGTCGGCGGGTGATACTGCAGCGCGAAGGGGATGACGTTCTCCAGCTCGTCGTGCGTCCCGAAGTACTTCCACGGCCGGTTCAGCGGCGGCACGCGGTTGGAGCTGCCGCGCATCCGCACGATGTCCACCGGCACCCAGAGTTCCTTCTTCGTCCCCTCGTCGTAGAGACAGAACTCCACCCACCCGCGCAACTGCATCCCGCTCCCGCTGCCCCGTCCCTTGTCGAGGAAGTTGTCCTTCTCCTTCTTGCCCGTGACGTCGTAGCCGATCACCGTCCGCGCGGGCAGCCCCGCCGCGCGGTAGACCGCGGCGAGCAGCACGACCATGTCGTGCTCCGACCCCCGCCCGCTCGTGGCCGTCTCCTCCACCGACTGGAGCCCGACCCCCATCAGCAGCCCGTTGTCCGCCGCCACAAGGCCGTTGCCCGAGAGCTGCACGTGCTCCATCACCTTCCCGGCGAGGAACTTCGCCAGCCGCACCGGCGGGATCGACTTCGGGTCCTTCCCCTCGGTCCACCGCTTCACCAGCGCCTGCACCGCCGGGTCGTTCGAGTTCACGATCGTGTCCGGCTGCAGCGCCGACGAGGCCCGATCCGACCAGTTCGCCGGCCACGGGACGGCCATCGCCGCGTTCTCGTCGAAGATCGTCTCCCACGTCGTGACCGGCAGCGTCACCACCAGCGTCATGTCCTTCCCGACCTGCTCGGTCATCGTCCAGCGCGCCAGCCGCGTCCCACCCTGGTACCCGCTGAGGAACTCGTGCGAGTCGTCCACCACCTTCTCGTTGAACCGCAGCTCCCCCTTGTACCGCTCGCTGTCCAGCACGCCCGAGGCGAAGGACTCGATCGCCGGGAAGACCACCGCCGCGGTCCTCAGGTTCATCGTCTCCGGGATCGGCATGCCGTTGCCGTCGCGGTTCTTCACCGAGTTGACCTGGATCGTCACCGTCAGCGTCCAGTCCCGCTCACGCCCCCGCTTCATCAGGCCGTCCAGCACCGAGGCCCCCGTCGCCGCGGGCTGGTTCCCGCTATTGCCGCGGTTCCGCCGGTTCTGCGCCCCCGCCTCGGGCGTCGCCAGCGCCATCGCGCCGGCGGCCGCCAGCACCGCCAGCGCACGGACACACCTCAACCCGATCGTCGCTGTGCGCATCGTCTTCCCTTCCATCTCCGTGAGCAGACCCTGGGGTTCGACACGGCCGACCCGCCGCGGTTCCGGCCACAGTCCGGACAACGCCGCCGGCCGCCTCACTCTTCCGACTGGCCCGTGACCCGGGCGCGAAGCTCCTCGATCGAGGGCAGGTCCTTGATGCTTGAAAGCCCGAACGTCTCCAGAAACTGCTTCGTCGTCCCGTACAGCAGCGGACGCCCGAGCTCCTCCGCCCGCCCCGCGATCGTCACCAGCCGCCGGTCGATCAGCGACCGCAGCACCTCCCCGCACGCCACCCCGCGGATCGCCTCCAGCTGCGCCCGCGTCACCGGCTGCTTGTACGCGATGATCGCCAGCGTCTCCAGCGCCGCGTGGCTCAGCGTCGAGCGCATCCGCGACCCCTGGAACGCCGCCACCACCGACGCGAACTGCGGCAGCGTCATCACCCGGTACCCCCCCGCCACCTGCTCGATCCGGAACGACCGCCCGGATCGCTCGTACTCCTCGTTCAACCTCGCCACCGCCGCGGCCAGCGCGGCCTTGGCGTCGCGCTTCCCCGCCGCAGCGCGGGCCTTGGCCCCGCCGCTCTCCCCCTCCGGCTCACCCGCCCCCTCCGCGGCCCCCTTGCCCTGCTTCCTCCCCTTGCTCCCCCCACGCTCCTCCCCCCCCGGCGCAAGGCCCAGCACCTCCAGAAGCCGCGCCGGCGACACCGGCCGGTCGCTGGTCATCAGCACCGCCTCCACCGACGGCGCAATGGCCGCGGGATCGATCTCCGCGCTGTCGGTCGCGGGGCGCTCGTCCCCGGCCTGCTCCGCCGCCATCTCGGTCTCTGTCTGGGTGGTGGCCGTGCTCGACTCCATCACCGGATGCTATCAACTCCGGCGCACCCCTGCGCCCCGGCCGCACCATCTCCTCCTGACCCTCCCGGCCCCTGCTCAGGGCGGTAGACTCGTCCGCGGCGGCGCCCCGCACCATCACCCGGGCCGCGCCGCGGGAAGGAGCACCATGTCGTCCACCTCCGCTGGCGAGACCCCCAGCCCATCTGCGAACATCCCCGGCGCCCCCGCCGGCCACGCCGGCCACGCCATCGTCGGCGTCATCATGGGCTCCCACTCCGACTGGGAGACCATGTCCCACGCCGCGGACACCCTCGCCGCGCTGGGCGTCCCCTTCGAGGCCCGCGTCGTCTCCGCCCACCGCACCCCCGACCTGCTCTTCCACTACGCCGAGACCGCCCGCTCCCGCGGCATCGAGGTCATCATCGCCGGCGCCGGCGGCGCGGCCCACCTCCCCGGCATGTGCGC